>ERZ773256.198-NODE-198-length-9950-cov-3.50662_pt1 | contig 9950 bp, 8 predicted proteins | sample MGYA00580513_ERZ773256 | MGnify/ENA primary metagenome ERZ773256 (study PRJEB29015, sample SAMEA2738147) | human oral metagenome | biome: human oral; feature: human-associated habitat; material: saliva | place: China | collected 2201 ... | reverse complement strand
CTGCACACGGCACAGATCACTGTCGACTCCTACGCACCCACCTCGTGGTGGGCAGGTGAGCTTGCTCGCCGCGTGGGGGACGCCATCCACGCCCTCCCGGGTGCAGATGGCCCGGTGGCGGTCGTGCAGTCTCCCGCTCCGGCGGAGCTGCCTGATCCCGACACCGACCTACGCCGCTACACTGCGACGTATCAGATTACTGCAAAGTTAGGAGTAGCACCGTGAGCATCACTAATGCTGACAACGCTTTCATGGCTGGATCCGAGAAGGATACGCTCTATCTCGGCCCGGCCGGCACCGACCTGTCGATGGTCACTAGCCTCAACTCTCCCCTGCCTCAGGGTATGGTAGACGCCGGCTGGCTGACAGAGGATGGGCTCACGCTCGGCATGTCCGACAGCGTTGACAAGATCCGTGGCCACCAGGGCCACGGCGTCGTCCGCACGTACATGAGTGAGTCTTCCACCACGCTGAAGGCCACTCTGCTGGAGGCAAAGCTAGACCTCCTGAAGCGTTACATGGGCGTGACCAAGACCGAGAAGGTCACGGCTGGAACCTCTTCCATTACCCGCATGGAGATCTCTTCCTCCCGTAAGGTTGAGACGCTGACTGGCGTCATGGATCTTTTTGATGTGTCGACGGGAAAGCAGCGTCGTTACATCTTTAAGCGACTGGAACTCGGTGAGCGCTCTGATGTTTCCTACAAGGTGGGCGACATCACGGCCTACGAGCATAATCTCGAAGTGCTCGATGGGTACATTCTGCTTACCGACGAGGACAACTTGAAGATCGACTGACCTCGAGACTCCCACCGTGTGCCGTGCTTATGTTCTCCCACGCACACGGTGGGTAACAAACTCTCTTGGAGAACATGCTATAGGAGAACAAGACAATGACTACGAAGAAGACCCCCACCGCTGCCGAGCTTGCCCGTCGTGAAGCCCAGTCCAAGAAGGATCATGGCGAGGCGGCACCCGTCCACGTTGAGGTCCGGGGTATTGCCCTGGATTTCAACCCTACGGATCTACTTGACGATTACGATGCGATGACAGCACTGATGGAGCAGGGGCGCCCTAATCCAATGCTCACCCTCCTTATTCCTGATGAGGGTGAGCGTAAGGCCGCCTTGGATAAGCTGCGTGATGAGAACGGTAAGCTGCGCATGACTACCGTCGTTGAGTTCCTGACTGAGGTTTTTCAGGCTTCCGGCCAGGGAAACTGATTGACCTCCTACACCTCCTGTGGGAACACTGGGAGGTACTGGAGGCGGACTTTCAGATGACATACAACCTTGACCTGACGCAGGTGTTTACAGGTGAGCTGAGCCTGCGTCGGGTGGGGGTTCTGATCAACAACCTACCTTCAGGGTCTCTTCTCCGTAAACGCCTTGGTGGGGCGGGCGCGTGGACTGATGAAGTGTCGGCTGTGTTCGCTCAAGGCAACCGGCTGGAAGGGATTCTCATCACCGCGTTGGGTGGCAAGAAGAAGGATGTGCCCAAGCCTGCCAGCCCACCAGAACCCGGCTGGTACGAGAAGGCACAGACTGCCCGGGCGCGGCGTGAAGAAAAAGCCCGACGGTGGGTCGAAGCACATAGCTAGGAGTATTAGTAATGGCTGAGAACGGTTTTACACTGGGTACTGCGTGGATTCAGGTTTCCCCTTCCATGAAGGGGCTTCAGGAAGCGATCCGCAAGGAGCTAGCTGGTACCGATACGAAGCCTGCTGAGAAGAAGATTGAGTCCGGTCTTGGCGCTGCATTTAAGCGTGTCGCCAAGGCCGGTGCTCTTGCACTCGGGGCGGTTAGTGGCATCGCGGCGGCGGCTGGGTTCGCTGACGTGGCTCGGGAGGCCTTGAATGCGTCTGATGCCACCGACAAGTTTAAGTCGACGCTCAGTTTTGCTGGCGTGTCGGCTGATGAGATCGGGAAGCTGACTGCTAGTACGAAGAAGTACGCGGATGACACTGTCTATGAGCTAAGTGATATTCAGAATATTACTGCCCAGTTGGCAGCTAACGGCGTGCAGGGCTATGACCGTCTTGCCGAGGCCGCTGGTAACCTCAACGCCGTCGCGGGTGGCAATGCTGAGACTTTCAAGTCGGTTGGCATGGTGCTGACTCAGACGGCAGGTCAAGGCAAGCTCACGACGGAGAACTGGAATCAGCTTGCTGATGCGATCCCGGGCGCGTCTGGCAAGCTTCAGGAAGCCCTTCTGGCTAATGGCGCGTATGTTGGTGATTTCCGTGATGCCATGTCTAAGGGTGAGATCTCGGCTGAGGAGTTCAATCAGGCGATCCTGGACCTGGGTTTCACGGATGTCGCTGCAGAGGCCGCAACTAGCACCTCCACCATTGAGGGCGCGTGGGGTAACCTGCAGGCCACCCTGGTGACGGGTGGTATGGGTATTGTTGACACGCTTAAGCCTGCGCTCACAGATTTCATGGGTGTGGTGGCTGATGGCGCGTCGAAGGCGTTTGGTTGGATTAATGATGAGGCTGTGCCTTCCCTGCAGGGCGTGTGGGATATTCTCACCAAGGGCGACTTCACAGGTCCGATCTTTGGGTTCCAGGAAGACTCTGGCCTCGTTGATTTCCTGTTTAACGTGAGGGATGCTGGCCAGTCTGTGTGGGACATGCTCAAGTCAATGTGGGATGCTGGTTCCGCCCTGGGGAGTGTGTTTGCTCCTCTTGGCGCGGATATTGCCGGTGCGTTCGGTGGCGGTAGCGTGTCCGTTATTCAGGCGACAGCGGATGCGTTGAAGAGCGTGTGTGACTGGGCGGCGCGCAATAAGGATGTTGTTGCGCCCCTCATTGTGGTGGTCGCGTCGGCTATAGGCACGTTTGAGTTGTTGAGTGCGACGATGGGTGCTATTAACGCTGTGAAGGCTGCGGGTGGTTTGCTGCAGTTCGCTCAGGCCACGAATGTGGCGAAGGCTGCACAGGCGGCGTTTAATGCTGTCATGAGCGCGGGCCCGATCGGCCTGATTGTGGTGGCGTTGTCTGCTCTGGTGGCGGGCCTCGCGTATTTCTTCACGCAGACGGAGACTGGCCGTCAAGCGTGGGCTGCGATCACGGACGCGTTCTATTCTTTCGTGGATTGGGTTGGGTCGGCGTGGTCTGCTGCTATGGAGTCTCTCTCTTCGTGGTGGACGTCGACGTGGGACCAGGTTGGTGGCACTGTCGACTGGTTTAATTCGACGGTGGTGTCGGGTCTTGCGTCTGCGTGGCAGGGTATTCAGGATGCTATCGGGGCGTGTGTTGACTGGTTGAACACCTACGTGGTGCCTGTGTTTCAGGCCGTGTGGGATGGTATTAAGACCGCTGTGTGGGTGGCTTTGATCCCCGTCATCGCGTATTTTGAGCTGTGGAAGTTGGCTTTGCAGGCTGTTGCTGACTTCGTGGTCACGTACGTGTGGCCCTACCTGCAGGAGGCGTGGGAGGGCATTCAGGCTGGTGTGGCCGTGTTGTGGGAGTATATGCAGGCGGCGTGGGCTGGTATCCAGTCGGCTGTGCAGGTGGTGGCTGATTGGATTAGCGCCTATGTGCTTCCTGTTATTACTGGCGTGTGGGACGGCATTGTCGCTGGCGCGAACCTGTTGTGGACTGGCATCCAGATGTACTGGCAGTGGATTCAGTTGTGTGTACAAACGGTTGCTGACTGGTTCACCACGTATGTGCTCCCTGTGATTCAGGCGGCATGGGATGGCATCCTCTGGACCGCTCAGTCGTTGTGGCAGGGTATTCAGACTGTCTGGTCGGGTATCCAGACGTGTGTGGTGGCCGTGGCCGACCTGTTTACAGCGTACGTCCTGCCTGTGATCCTGTCTGTGTGGGATGGTATTACGGCTGGTGCTAACCTGTTGTGGGCGTCAATGACGTCGATTTGGAATGGTATCCAGTCTTCGATTAGCGTGGTTGCTAATTGGATGTACTACACGTTGTGGGGCACGATCACGAGCGTGACGGATGGTATCAGGTCGGCGTTCCAGTCCATGAAGGATTCTGTGGCGTCGATTTGGGAGTCCGTGAAGGGCGTGGTGGCTAAGCCGATTAACTTCATTATCAACTCTGTCTACTCCTCGGGCATTAAGAAGACGGCGGATGGTATGGCTGAGAAGCTGGGCTTGAGTTTGCGTCTTCCGTCGGTCTCGCCTATTGCTGAGTATGCGTCGGGTGGTGTCTTGCCGGGGTATACGCCGGGTCGGGATGTGTTCCATTTCTTCTCTCCGGATGGTGGCGGTGCGCTCGCGCTGTCTGGTGGTGAGGCGATCATGCGTCCTGAGTGGGTGCGTGCGGTGGGTGGGCCTGAGGCTGTGGCTCGTATGAATGCTGCTGCCCGGTCTGGTTCGTCGCGTATTCCTGGTGGGGATACGGGCGTGAAGTTCGCTGCCTTTGCTGATGGTGGTGTGTGGGGTGGTGTTCGGGGCGCGTGGGATTGGATCAAGGATGCGGCCGACACGATGGGCAAGATCATTGCTGACCCGGCTGGCGCGGTGGCGAAGTTCATCAAGGCCCCGGTCGACGCCATGATGTCCGGCCTGCCCGGCACGGGCATGGTGGCGGACTCGATGCGCGCGGTACCCGGCGTGTGGATCGACGGATTCGCAAGCTGGCTGAAGGGCGAGACCTCCAAGATGGGGGCCACCGGCATCGTCAACGCTGCCCGCAAGGCCATCGGCGTCCCCTACGTGTGGGGTGGTTCGTCTATCCCGCCGGGTCTTGACTGTTCTGGTCTCGTGTATTGGGCTGCCCACCAGATGGGGTCCAAGATCCCGCGTTTGACGGCTGCGGGCTACCAGTCGGGGTCTGGCGCGGGTAATGCGAATGTTCCGGGCAACCTGCTGTTCTGGGGTAATCCTGCGTGGCATGTGGCTATTGCTTCTGGTGGTGGCAGGATGGTGGAGGCTCCGAAACCTGGCGCGTTTGTGCGTGAGACGGGCATTTGGGGATCTCCTACGGCTGGCACGTATAAGTTTGATAATGGTGGCTATATTCAGCCGGGTTTGACCACGGTGTTGAATAAGACGGGTCGTCCTGAGCCGGTGTTTACTGATGGCCAGTGGGATGTTTTGCAGCGTCATACACGCGCGCAGGATTACCCGCAGATGTTGGTTGTTGTGGATGAGGATGGTCAGTTGGTTGGTCGTATGCGTGTGGAGGCTCGTGGCGTGGTGAATGATGCGTTGTCTCCGGCGTCTCGGTCTCGTGCTCGTGACCTGCTTGGTTCAGGTTTTTAACTTCAGCAAGGGAGGATAGTAGGTATGTCTACTGTATGGTCTGCGTCTAGCGGCTACATGTTTATTGGTGTTGGCTTGGAGTGGTCAGGCGACCCCTCGAGTGGGTCGGTGACGGTCACGGCCACGGTGACGGCTTGCAGTGATGGTTATGGTCATAGTTTCTCGTCGGCGTGGTCTTGGTGGGGCTACTATGGGTCGGGGTCGGAGGGCTTCAGCTTTTCATCTGGCTATGGGCAGACGGTCTACAAGCAGCTGTCCCAGTGGAGCTTCACTGTGCCTGTGGAGTATGGGCATGAGAAGACGGTGACTATCGGGGCTAGCCTTGGCCCGATCTGGAATGGTGGTAATCCGAGTGTGGAGAACACGCTGACGCTTCCTGCCCGCCCGGTGGTTGCTCCGAACCCGCCGACGAAGGTGACAGCTAGTCGCGTGTCTGACCAGCAGATTAATATTGAGTGGGTTGCGCCCGCGTCTGATGAGTCGAATCCGATTGACTATTTTGTGGTTGAGCGTCGGGTTGATGAGTCCAATCGGTGGACGGTTGTCGCCCCTGTTAAGGATGCCGCGTCTGTTGTCGACATGGATATCAAGCCGGGTCATAAGTATTCCTACCGTGTGAAGTCGGATAACGCGGCTGGCGGGTCGGAGTATGTGGAGGCTGAGCGTCCTGTGTTCACGACGCCTCCTGCCCCGGTGAATGTGCGCGCGGTGAAGAATGCGTCAGGCGATATTGTGGTGTCTTGGGAGAACAGGGCGCCGTACACTCCTACCAGGTGGGAGGTGTACGACAGTGATAATAAGCTTGCTGCCCTGGTGACATTGGATGTCGAAAAGTGCACGTGGGTGCACTCTTCCCCGCGTCTTGATATGACTCACCAGTACCGTGTCGTGTGCGTGGGCGGGTCGATGTCGTCCCCGAAGTCTGAGCCGTCGAATATCGTGCAGCTTCTGGCGCGCCCGAACGCCCCGGAGCCTACCTCGGATGGCTTGTATTTCCCTGCTGATGAGCCTGTGACGCTTGAGTGGCGGTTTAATGCGACGGACTCTAGTCCGCAGACCCGCTTCAAGCTTATGTGCGTGCGGCGTCAGGGCGGCGTGCAAGGGCCTGTGTTCGATCGGGCCTCGTCGAAGCAGGAATGGAATGTTGGGGTCCTTCCGCAGGGTGTGTATGAGTATTGGGTGCAGACGTGGGGCCTGCACGCTGACCCGTCTCCTGAGTCCCGGCGCGCACTGTTCTATGTGGAGTCTCGTCCTGTCGTCTCTATCCAGTCCCCTGGTGAGGTGGTGAAGACCTCGTTCATTGACGTGTCATGGGCGTACTCGCCGATGGGTGGGCCTGTGCAGACGAAGGCTATTGTGGAGTTGTACCAGGGCGATAAGCAGCTGGTTGAGTCTCAGGTTGTGCGTGGGTCGCAGGCTAGTGTGCGGTTGAAGACCTACCTGAAGAATGGCATGTCGTACCGCGTGAGCGTGACGGCTGTGAATGCTCATGGCGTGAAGTCGAAGACCGTCAGCCAGACGTTCCGTGTGGAGTATGAGCAGCCGCCTGCCCCGCGCGTCTACCTCGAGTGGGATGATGAGGTGGGGTGTGTGCGTGTGCGCGTGGTGAACCCGACTCCCGAGGCGGGTAAGCCCGCTGCTGTGCGTAACCGTGTGGAGCGCAGCGATGACGGGTGGACGTGGACTATTCTCACTGAGGACCTGCCTGTGTCGGGGTCGTTGGTGGATTACCAGTCGTCTAGTCATGGGAGTGTGTCCTACCGTGTGACGGCGACGTCCGAGTTGCCTTCGTCGTCGACCACGATAGAGAGTATTGATATTGAGTCGTGGGCGTTGTGGATTGGCGGCGGCAAAGATTTTAGTTCGACTGTGCCCTTGCGGTGGGACCCTGTGCATTCGTGCAAGGTGGGTCTTGCCCAGCGTAAGTTGTATCGGTTTGCTGGCCGTGAGAAGCCGGTGGAGATGAGTGGGAAGCACCGGGAGAAGACGCTCAGCTTGTCGGCTGTGTTGTTTGATGAGGATTTCCCACTGATTCAGCGCTTGGAGGAGCTGTCCTACCTGCCTGCGCCTTTCCTGTACAGGGATCCGATGGGTCGGGTCGTGTACTGCTCGATTGCGAGCGTCAGTGTGGATCGTGCGCTGTCAGGTAAGTGGAGTGTTAAAATAGAGGTAGAGGAGGTGGATCGTGAGCGCTCTTGACTCCCACCGTCAAGCGGGCTACACAGTCACGCTCCTAGATTGGGGTGACCATGTGGTTCGTCGTCTGGACGGCGTGACTGGCGGCAACATCACGCTCAGCAACTCCACCCGTCTGCGTGCTTCCGGGAGCCTGAATCTGACGGAGGCGTGTGGTCCTATCGATTGGATGACACAGCGAGTCCGTATAGAGTACGCGGCTAATGGAGTGTCGTGGGGGCTGGGAGTGTTCCTGCTGTCTGCGCCCACGCGCTCTTATAGTGAGGTGGGGTCGGGGTGGAGTGTGGACTTGTCTTCCCCGTTGGCTGTGCCTGATGCTGACTGTGTGGATAGTACGTTCACGGTCAAGGCAGGGTCCAACCTGGTGGGTGTTGCGGCAGACATCTTGTATGAGACGGGCCTAGAGCGGTTGTCTATCACCCCGTCATCGGCTGTGGCTTCTAGTGACATGGTCTATGACCCCGGTAAATCAAAGTTGACGATCGTGAATGAGTTGCTGAGTGCGGCTGGCTACTGGTCGGCTCACCCTGATGGTGGGGGTCAGGTTCACCTTGATCCCTACGTGCGTCCGGCGGCGCGCGCTGTGGCCTATGACTTCCGTGAGGGGGCGCGCGCTATCCATCTACCTGAGTGGGAGCGTGAGCTGGATATGTCTGCTGTGCCGAATAAGGTCGTGTTTGTCTCTCAGGGTAGTGCTGATAAGGCTGGTCTGGTTGGTGTGGCTGTGAATGATGACCCATCCTCTCCTTACTCCTACCCGTCGCGCGCGCGGTGGGTTGTGGAGACGAGGACTGGTGTGGAGGCAGCCGACCAGGAGTCTATTACCGCTCAGGCGCGTCGTCGTCTGATCGACGTGTCTACTCCGTCTGCGGCTATTACGTTGCAGCATATGCCTGTGCCGATTCAGCCTAACCAGGTGGTGGGTTTTACCAGCCAAGGGCACGCGGCTAAGGGCGTGGTGAAAGAGATCGAGTACACGCTTGATCCGACCGTGGTGGTGAAGACGAAACTGTTGGAGGTGACTGACCTGTGAATTTGGATTACCTGATGAGTGTGGTGGCTGGTTTGCGTGACCGGCTTGATGCTATGCCTCTGTTCCGGTGGGCAACTGTGGTTGGTACCAAGCCTTTGCGTGTGCAGTTGGATGGGGACCCTACTCCTTTGTCTGCTGACCCGGTGAATCTGGCTGGTGCCCTCTCGGTGGGGCAGCGCGTGTACACGATGAGCGTGGACCGCAGGCTACATATTTTGGGTGTGGTTTCGGATGGGCCGACCCAGTGAATGTTTATGAAACTCTTGGAGGGTGTGTGTCATGACTGCGTTTATTGAGGGGTCGGTTCGTACTCCGTCGGGGCGTATCGTCCCGCTGACCGTTCGAGCCGAGCCTATTCCGGAGCCTGGCAGAACGGCAGAGGGTGACGTGATCGTCGCGGGTAGTGTCGTTACGGAATCGACTGCCCCTGTTTCGGCTCTCATGTCCGCTGGCAAGTATCGGATACTAGTGTTTACGCCGGTGAAGCAGCTCGCTGACAGGGAGGTGACGCTGGTGGACGGTCAAAGCGTGACTCTTGCGGATATTGTGGATGCGGCCCCGTTGCCTGCGCCCCCTGGTGGGGCGACTGGCCTGATGGATGCGCAGGGGCACCTGATTGCGGCAGCTCCGATTAAGGTCGTGGCTTCTCTGTCGGAGGCTGAGGGGCTCCCAGATGGGATCGTGTATGCGTTGCCTCTGGGTACTATCCCGCCTTCGCCGGGGCCGGTCACACCTCCCGTTGTGGGGGGGAAGACGGCGCAGGTCGTGGGTCATGCGGCTGGCCAGTTCGTAGGAGACCAGGTCCAGATTGGCGTGGATGGGCAGGCTGGTGATCGTGTTGTTGTTGCCGTCAACACTAAGGCGATTGGTGATCAGACGTTTACGTGGCCTGCCGGGTGGACGGTGCTTGTCGAACCTTACTACATTGGCACGATGCGGTTCACTCTTGCTATTGGCCCGTGGGACCCGTCTGTCGTCGTGCGCACGTCGAAGTCGGTGGAAGCAGGATACGTGGCTCTGTCGGTGCGTGGTGGTGGTCGACCGGTCATTAGTGAGGTGAAGGATCGCACGAAGGAGCCTGTCGAATCGACCACGGTCACGGCACCGGTTGTTGCTGGTGGTCTCGGTACCAGCCTTGCGTTTGCCTTCGAGCGCACGTTGAAGCCTGAGACTCGCGACCAGCTCGTTGTCTCACCTGGGTGGGAGATTGTGAACTATGCTGAACAGCGTGATGGCAATCTGCAGACGGTGCTTGCCGCGAAGTGGGTGGGCGCGGGTGAGCCTACCAGCGTGGTGGTCACCTATCCGAACGAGCAGGCCACGAACGGCGCTGGCGTGCAGGTGGTGATCCTGGATGCTTAAATCTGGGTTTATGGTGCGTCACCGTGATGGTGGTGATGTGGCTGTGCGTGTATTCTTGCGTCGCCGTGAGGGTGGTGACGTGGAGGTGTTCCCTCGCATGGACTCCCCTGCACCTGTCGGTAGTG
>ERZ773256.193-NODE-193-length-10058-cov-3.12666_pt1 | contig 10058 bp, 10 predicted proteins | sample MGYA00580513_ERZ773256 | MGnify/ENA primary metagenome ERZ773256 (study PRJEB29015, sample SAMEA2738147) | human oral metagenome | biome: human oral; feature: human-associated habitat; material: saliva | place: China | collected 2201 ... | reverse complement strand
CGCCTTTAAGCCTTGCCACGAGAAGTCTTCCGGAGAAATTAGACCGTCAGTCAACCACTGAGAGGTTCCGTAAGATTGAAGAACAGCTATCCTTAATTCAGAGGAATATAATTTATTAGCTTTCTCTCTTAACAAGTCAACCATCTCAAGCATTATTGTATTCACTCTAGTAATCTGCTCCTCATCCATGCTCATAGGGATGTCTAAGACACAAAATACGGGAAGTAACTTTCTAGGTATAAATTCTGGAACAATTGGCATAATTTTTTCCTTTCCACTTTATTATAATGATATAGGTAGACTAAATTTGAATAATAATTTTTTAAAAACAGTTTAGAATCCTACAAACTACAATTTAAAATTTAGTAAAAACACATTCCTAATATCTTTTTTTCAGATGACAATTTTTATACATCATTCCAGACCCACAGAAACATGGCTTACTTCTATCAGTTATTCTTAATTTTCTTTCACTAATCAAATTGCCTTGACTGAATGTTTGTAAATATTGTTTTCTATCTGGTAGAATTTTTATACCTGTACCATCGCGTTTATCGTCTTTCCACTCTCCATCATATATTGTGCCATCTGGCCATACCATAACCCCTTTTCCATGACACTTATTATCTTTCCATTCCCCGTTATAATCTGTACCATCTGGCCATGTCATAGCTCCTTTTCCATGACGCTGATTTTCATGAAAGTCGCCTTCATAAACTATACCACTTGGCCAAAACATCTCACCTTTCCCATGACGAAGATTCTTGTGCCACTCTCCATTGTACGTTGTGCCGTCTGGCCAAGTCTGTTTTCCCTGTCCTTCACAACAGCCATTATCAAACTCACCTTCATACACCCTACCATCTGCAAAAGTGTAAGTCCCCTTTTTTCGTTTATCGTTCAAGAACTCACCGATGAACTTTTCTCCATTTGTATATAATTCTTTCGCTATCCCATGGCGCAAGTTTCCTAAGAACTCACCTTCATATATGACACCATTCGGATAATGAAACTTACCATTAATCCTACGACCATTTAAGAAAGATCCTTCGTAAATCGAACCATCTGGCCATGTCATTTTTCCTCTCCCATTTGGGCATATATTCACCAATTCACCTTCATAGACTGTACCGCTTGGGAAAGTTAATCTTCCTTTTCCTGTCTTTTGTCCTTTTTGGAATTCACCTTCGTAAACTACTCCATTCGGATAAGTCATTTTACCCTTTCCATTGAGATGCCCCTCTAGGAATTCACCTTCATAGATTATACCATTAGGGGAAGTCATTTTACCTTTTCCAGTTTTGTCTTCCCTAAGAAATACTCCTTTGTAAACCATCCCATTTGGGGAGGCTAGTTCACCTTCTACAATCTCTTCTTTCTTGTCTCCTTTTGCATCAGATTTGGTAATATGTGTTACTTTTTTACTATTCCGTTCTATATTCGTAGTAATGTCCTTATGAGTATCGTTAGCTAGGTTTTTAAAAGTTTCTTGTTCAGGTACAGCCGTCTCTTGATTGATGGAATAAGCAAAAACATCGAAGATAAAATTACAGAATTCTAAGGTGAAACCATTAGCCGATAAAGTAGTCAAAAACTGTTTGCGAGAAACATCATTCAAAGTGTCTTGCTGCACAATGCCGTAAAAACATTCACCTGCTCCTACAGCAAGAGCATTCTTTATTTTTATTCGACCTTTTTCATCTTTCGGAGCAAGATCAGAAAGAATGGCATTAATTACGCTACTATTTTGAAATACTTCAACTCCTCTATCTTGGACAATCCATCGTAGCACCTCCTCAATAGAATTACCTTCAGGAAAATCATATTTTGCACAAAAAGAACAATACTCCACTTTTTCAGCACTATTACTTTCTATTCCTAAATCATTACCACACTTACTACATTTCATCTATAAATTCCTCCCACAAAAATTGTATGCTTTTGTCAAGTGCATACTGTACATCAAGAATATTATCTCAGGCATAAAAAGATTTTGAATCTTCAAACACATTTATATCTTTAAACGGCTTCATATAGGCAGATTATTGTTTAAGAACTTTTCCTTCTAGCATAATTCAATATATATGTTATGTGTCTCTACATCTACTAACCAATAATATGAATCATAATAACGAGCTTTTTTCATACCCACTTCTATCATTTCTCTAATTTTAGTTTCTTCAGGAATACGATTTGCAAATTTAAAAGTAATGTACTTCGATCCTGACAATATGCTTCTTCTTATATAGTCTGGTATTTGTTCTAAATCTTTTACATATAACTTATTTCTATAATAGTAGTTATATGTAAGAGCTTTACATAAGGGATATATCTCGTCATCCCATGTATGATTTAGCTTTATCAAATGATCATTTAGATTTAAATAATCATAAATAAATGAAATATCACCTTTTTTCTTTATATCCCAAGTAACATCTACATGGTAATTTTCGTCATCTAATCTTACTATGTTCCATGCGTGGCCAGAGTCACCGGGATTGTTCGGCAAGGCTTTTCCCAAAATTACAAAGCACTTGATTCGGCAATAGTCACAAATAAGTTTGAAGGCACATGCAATGCCCCAACATACTGCTTTTTTACGTAATAATGGTCCCAAGACATTATATATTTCACGATTTTGATCTTCTTTTTCGTTTTCATTGATTGATTCATAGTCATAGGTGACTGTTCTAACTAAATAATCATGAATAACCAATTCTTTTTCATAATCAGTCATATCACTCTTGATATAACGTTTTTTAAAAATCTGAAGTCCATCAAGAATTGCTTTATTATACTTTAAAATTTCCTCCTCAGAGTAAATGAAGTTATTAACAAAAACATATCCTGTTGAGCTCTTGATAAATTCAAACTTTGAAATATCAACAAAATAGAAGGATGGCGTATCATTATAAAGACATCTAAATATATATTGTAAATCCTCTGGACTTATGATACTTGTATCAGCCTTTATATTAAATTTTTGTTTATGTTCCCGAAAGCCTCTATACATTTGTATATAAATATCTTTTTGTACTTTTGGGATCTTTTCATAGTAAAACTTTACATATTCAGGAAACACATTCAACCTCCAAAAAAAGTAACTGTAACTTTATATAATTATCTGCTTAACTAGTATCATCATAGTTATACACAAAACTGCATCAAGATTCCAACAGTTGCTTTAGTAATACTTCCCAAGATTTAAAAACAAAAGGATTAAATATAAGGCACCCTTTACAGTAAAGGCAAAGTTTTTACCTTTACTGTAAAGGGGTCTAGCAACCGTAGATTGCTAGACCCCTAATATTTGGCTCAAAACATGTCTAGGATATTAACAGAATTACAGAAAGTATCTTTTACCATCTGAATAAGTATTATTATAAACAATTAAAACTCATTACCATCAACTGAAAACTGCTCTACTTGAACCATAGTATCACAACTATTATTACACCACGGACAAGTCAATGAAGTATCTTTGGTATCCCAGCATACAATCTTATTACAATTGCCACATTGATAAAAACTATGAGCTCCACAATACGGGCAACCAGGGAAATCTTCTGTTGCAATTAAACTTCCTGAGATTGATTGTAACTCATACCCTTCCCTCTTTGCTAACTTATCGTTAAGTTTAAAAGCCCATGTTCTATACCAATCGCCATCTCTCATTTTTTGAATTCGAACTCCGAATGTGTTTCTTGATAAGCCACACTTCATAACCAAAACACTAGCTTCCATATTAATTTCAATCCTTTATCATGCAAATTAAAGTACGAGTAAACTAAAAACTGTTATAGAAACATCGCTACTGTTCTGAATCTCTAAGTTCAGCTAGTTGTACTTCTATAGTTTCTTTTTTCTTCTCATACACTATTTTTTTCTCCAAAAAATCATGATATTCTTTTTCTACCGGAGTTAAATTTTCACGTGCTAAATCAAGATTTTGCTTTGCTTGTTCAACTTCTATTTTTAATTCAGTAATTTTATTTTTCAAAGTCTCAACACGTTTTCCTGAGAAGATTACATCTAGAATCCTCACAAGTACTTTGGCTTTTTCAGATCCTTCTGCTTCATCCTGATTAAATTGTTGAAAATCTGAAGTATAAGAATCGTACTTTTCTACAGCTTTAGAATAATCTTCTTCAGATTTTCTTACTGTTTCTGCAGCTTTTTCATAGTCAGATTTTAAAGCATCCAACTTACCCATAGCATTCATTGATTTTAAACGATCATTTATTTCTTTTAATGCACTTTCCTTACGAATAATCTCATTATCTCGTTGGAAAGTAGGTATAAACTCTTTTACTTTATCAATATCTACGATGCCACAAATTGTCACATCATCACCACTACCTTGTCGACTAAATTCTGGTAATTCTTCATCCAGATGTTTATTTAATCCTGCCACTCCATTTTCACTTGCGTAGACGAGTAAATCACGATAAAAGGAATCCATAAGTTCCATGGTGAAAAACGAATCTTCAACTCCATCACTACCCATCAAACAAGCAATTACTGGATTCTTAGAAAGGTCAATTACATGATATCTAAATTTCTGAATAACATCCTGGTCGCAAAGTGATGTTGTGACATTTGCAAAACAATCTTCATCCCAAGGAATAGGCTGAGATGTGCTTCCATCAGCATTAAAAACAACGCATCTCCCATCACCTTGTTGTATTAAGAGAAGATAAGATTCAGTCAGTAAACCTGCAATAAGAGTCGTACCATAGATATGCTCAAGTCTCTCTCCTCTATCATATCTATCAATGTACCTTTTACATCCTGATTTTTCTTCGTCCGACAAAGGATTCTCTTCTAATTCTTCATTAACTGCTGTAGTCCATTTGGCTACAATGCTTGCTATTAGTTGACGAATAAGGGAATCTTGATCTTTACCTGGAGAAATAAGCCTTTTCTCCCATGAATTATCAATAATGTCAGTGCTGAACACCTTCATTTCAGAGATAGCAATCTCACATGCAAATTTTGAACCGAGTTGACTCCTTGGACAATTAGTATCTCCATGTCCGTCTGCTACTGCAAAGATTTTACAAGATTCTGACTCAAAAACCTGACCATGGTCCTCACAAGGAATATCATGTCTTATATGATCAGAACCCTGAGTCAAGGCACGCACTAGTTCATACATGTCCTATACCTCCATTTACTAATCCCAAGAACCATTTCCCCAAGGATCACTATCATCTACATCTTGCCCAGACCAGGAATCTGATGAATCTTGAGTGTTATTCTCCTGGCTAATTTCCGGCTCGCTCATAACCTGAATTTCATCTCCCATGTCTTGTGCGATTTGAGACATAACTTTATCTGTCTGATCATCATCAGTTCTACTTTTACTAACAAGAATAGAAGCAGTTACAGATACAACTCTTATTAGTTTTTTGAGAGATTCAAGGTCATCAACCTTAATAACCGCCTCATTATTACCAGCTATCTTCTGTAGAACTTGGAGATTTGCATCATCTCCTACAGCAATTGCAATTTTAGTAGCTGTTTTAAACCACTTATTGTTGCTCTTAATTTTGTTCAGTGCTGATTCATAATCATCGGTTGGTTCTCCATCACTCATAAAAATGATAACTGGAGTTAGGAACCCAACTTCACTGACTAGAAGCTGTTCCCTTGAGAGTTTATTGTGCAATTCATTGAGAGCACTTCCAAAATCCGTCAGTCCACCAGCCTTCAAATCATTCCAGTAAAAATCTTCCATAAATACTAGTTCATTTGTTACCCATTGGGGACCAGTTGAAAATTGTAGTACACCTATTTTCAGCTCTGCTCTAGGATTTTTTTGGGAAACATCTTTGAGAACCTCCATCGTCTCGTTCATTGCTGCGTTTACTGCTGCAATACGACTTCCCTCCATGCTTCCGGATGTATCTAAGACATAAATAATGGGAAGTAGCTTGCGTGAGATTTTTTCTGTATCACTAGGTAATGGCATAAGGGTATCCTCCTATTTATTGAATTTCAATTTTTCCATCAAAAGCTTTTACGCTTATTCCAGCCTTAATTGGAATAACCTCACCAGGTTTCACCTGATTTGTCTTTCCACTCGGTGTTACTCCAACTAAAGTACTTTTTGTCATATTTCTAAGCCCCAAAATATTAGGATTATCTTTCTTTGCTACAACAAGAGCAACAGGAGTAAGGGCTTCTTCTGCATTACAAACTTCTATCTGACACCTATAGATTCTTGTGTTTTTGGCAACCGTAATTGAGTAGTCTGATAGTTGTAGAGTATTTTTAACCTCATAAAGTCTTTGACACTTATCACAATTTGTGTCTGAAGCATTTATAATGAAAATTTCATTACCACATGATGGACATCTAACAATGTCGCTTTGGAAACGAATAAGCACCTTCAACCAATCCAAATACTTAACCCTTCTGTTAGGATTGGTTATTGCATCATGAGAGAATGCTGTAATAAAAATATCTTTTAAATATTGAGGTAAGAGGTCCCACCTTTCCAGAACGTTGTTATGCACTCCTTTTACTGGTCGATTTGAATCATCATTTAGATCAAAAATGAAAAGTGCGTCGCTTCCGTACAATCTCTTTTCAAGAGCAGGTGTTAAACATGGGACTGTCCAATGTTTCCCTTCAAGAGGGTGATTTGCACATAGAAGCATGAAAAGAACAACAGCAAGCGAAAACTCATCCGTATGAGTGTTTGGTTTTGATTCTCCTATAACAATCTCAGGTGCCATATACTGTGGTGTCCCAATAATTCCTGTATATGTTTCATTAGGAGCAACATTATCATTGTCACAAATAAGGACAGCCCCAGTTTGGGTGTTGATGAAGAAATTACCAGAATTCATATCCTGATAGCTATAACCAATCTTATATAGACTTCGAAATGCAGAAACTATTCTAATTCCAGCTTCCACAATCGCTTTGAAGGTTGAAAAACCACCTCCACCAGAAGAAACAAGAATATCCGTAAGTTCACGATATTCATCCGGTCTCAAATCCATAATGTACCCAAAAGAACCTTCTGTCTTTTCTGTAATCGCTTGTGGCCACAAGAACGCCTTATCAGGTGAGCCCTTTTTAACATTTTTTTCAAGATTTTCATAGAAGGCATCAGGATCAGCTAATGCTCCTGGTTTGTACCATTTAAGGGCTTTCTTCTTACCATCATACGTTACTTTATACACATCACCTTGTCCTCCACCTGCTATAAAGGACTCTATTGTGATAGGAACGCCAAAATTAGTATTTATAACTTTTCCTGACTCAAAATGATTCATTACTTTTAACCTCCGTAATAACTAAAAAATGTATTTATCATATAATGACTGTCGCTGGAACAAAATTAGTATTAGGCATTTCAAAATGAAGTATAACATTTGCATCGTTATTCCCATACATCAATTGTACTTGCTTTGAGACATATTTTTTTAGTATATAATCTCCAATCATTTTCCTTAAAACTGCGGCTAGTGCTTCACACTCAGTATCTTTATCAAGATTCCTATAACGATGAGATTTCATATCATATACTATTGAGTGACCTACACTTGTTTCATAAACTATGTTAGTCATAGAAACTGTATACTTAAAATCGATTTTAATAAATCTCTCAGCATTAGATGCCATCTTGGTAGCATCTACAAGAGCAGAATCAAAGATATTACATGCAAAGTCCACCATCCGTTCAAGATTTTTTCTGTTATTCTTGATTTTCCTAAAGTATGTTTTCACCTCCCTATCGTAATTATCAATTTCTTCATGAGTTTTTCGATCGGAATCCTCATGGGCCTTTCTTATGTCTTCTTGCGCTTCGCGATTTAACGCCAATTTTTTTTCTTCAATGGATTTGTTGTATTCTATTATTGAAGTACATCTCAATCCCCAAATAACTACAGCACCAACAAGAGAAAAAAACCAACCGGTTCCAAACGCACTTAGAGAATTATATGCTACTCCTACAAAAATCGCTATAAAATATCCAAAAATAACACCACGTATTAGGTAGGATGTTACAGGCGGTATAGTCTTTTTTCTAAGTTTATTAATTTCACAATCGAGTTGCGAATTAATATCCCTTTCTTTACTTGTAGCAATATATTCATTATGCAATCTAAATTTTTCTTTGATAATGCTATTTCTTATAGGTTCCACTCTATTTCTCTCCCGATGTCTATAATGAATCGCAAATAGACTCTATCTTAGTTGCTAAAGTGTTTAATCTACCACAGAGTTGTTCTACCGATTCACTTCCTTGAACTTGAGATGCTGCAATTTGCTCTACAATATCCATTATTTGGACAGAAAAGTCTCCTAAATTATCTAAACCTAATATTGAACTTTTCAATGTATTGCTACATATTTGCAAATTATCATTGCTATTTTTTAAGTCAGATGCTAATTTTCTCAACGTCTCAGCACCCATTTTGGTTGCCTCTATCTTTGCCATATAAACCCTCTTGTTCTATCAAAGTATATTTTGAGACTCTTCAATTTCTCTGATTTTGCTCAAAATTTTTCCATGTAGTACCTGCGCTTCAATAACACTAGGTATTATTCCCTTAATGCATTCTTGAAGCTGATTGGCAGCCTTCTCACTATACTGGTCACTTCCCATATTATCAATGCAATCAATAGCAGCACTATTCATAACCTTGATGTTATCTTGAACATCTTCAATATAAATTTGTAATGCTTGTGCTGCATTCTGCAATTCATTTGTATCTAACATTAACTTAAGCCTCCTCCACCTTTTATTATTGAGCAATTTTAGATATAATAACAGGAATATCAAGTCCCAATTCTTGAGCTATGCGCACTCTATGACGACCATCTCCTCCGAAAATATACTTATCGCCATATTGATAGACTCTAACCGCCCTATCCAAAGAAAAATATTGCTCAACACAAGCTGTTAAATTTGAATCTTGTTTTATTTGTTCCAAATTCATTCCTTCTTCAATCATAGTCCTAACAGTTCCGACTTTTAAAGCAAGTTCTGTAAACCTAGCTTTGCTCCCACCATGGTGTTTCCAAAAATCATCTATCTTAATACTATCATTATGAAATAAGCCAATGATATCCCTTGAATGTACCAAAGACAGACGATGTCCGCCCGGAGGATCCATAAGATTGATTGTTTTGGTCCCGTATAAACTATTATAAAAATTATCAAGAGTGTTCTTTTCTTCTATGCTCTCTATGAACACTGTTTTATTTCTTACATTTTGTACCCCAAAATTAGCTGTATCCGGTATCGAAGAAATATCAAGAATTTCTTGTAATTTATTTGATAAAAGCATTAATTTATTTGAAAGTTGAATAATATTTTCTCTATCACTTTTTACTAGAGAGGTCACACATTGTGATGCCTCTATAATTTTTGTATAAAGCTCCACATCCCTTTCTTCAAGAAAATTAATCCTCTCTTCTAGCACAACACTAGCATTAACCAGATTCTCATATGTTGATAGTAACTTTCTTGATAATTCCATCAGAGCATTCGCCCCACTAGAACTTACATCGAATCTTGTCATTGGATCCCTCCATATTCTCAAGTACATACATTACAACTTGATAATCGCTCCATTATCAAGAATCCAACCATTACATGGAACCCCTCTATAAATATGAGGTCGCATATAAATGGTTTTGTATCCATCGCTATACACAAACATTCCATCTCCTAAATCACTGGTATCAATATTTGCGATATCTTTCGATTCAGTTCTAGACATTGGAAATAGTACTTTGTGTTGACAATCAGATGCTCTTATCTTAGCAGCACGATAATTTTGATGGTGTGTAAACAAAAATACAAAATGGATTCCTTTTTTAGAGGCCATTGATAATAACAAATTCATATTCTTTCGCAAGTCACCTATAACATCATGATCCGTATTGTTCGAATCAGTAGTATTATTATAAGTCTTTATCTGTTCTTGAGTAACATCCGTAGAATTCATAAGTGACCACAAATCAATACCACTATTCTCACTCGGGTTACTTCCCTTACTTGTTTTTCGTAAGTTTGATAAGTTGATATAATC
>ERZ773256.189-NODE-189-length-10261-cov-6.86341_pt1 | contig 10261 bp, 9 predicted proteins | sample MGYA00580513_ERZ773256 | MGnify/ENA primary metagenome ERZ773256 (study PRJEB29015, sample SAMEA2738147) | human oral metagenome | biome: human oral; feature: human-associated habitat; material: saliva | place: China | collected 2201 ... | reverse complement strand
TCTATACTCACACCACAAAAACTGGTGAGAAAAACTCTATTGACAAATTTGCAGATTATCTCAATAAAGCAAAATAAAATTATGATTTTTAAAATTTTGAAGAGGTTATCAGAAGGTTATCACAAAGCTATTCTAGCTCAAAAATCGACAAAAAAGCACTTTGCAAAATCTTTGCAAAGTGCTTTGAAACGTTGATATAATCGTATTGATTAACGTTTTGAGAATTGTGATGCTTTACGAGCTTTCTTAAGACCTGGTTGGAAAAACTATGATTTGAATAACCTTCAGTAAATGCTTAAAATCAATGTTTTCCAACTTTTTCAGAAAACAGAATTTCATCTAATTTGAATAAATTTCAGTTGAATGGTGTGAATTTTACCCTAAAAATACACGAATTGAGCTAGATTTTACCAAAAAGTTCACACCATATAAAATTTATATATAACTAAACTGTAATAGAGAAAAGAGAGCCACCGCTCTCTTTCTTTTTATATATTATATTTTCGTTTTCCTGCTAAAGCTAGTAGTCCAATACTTGCCCCAAGCACTGCTAAGAGATTCGATTCTTTTGTTCCTGTATTTGGAAGTTGTTTCTTAGGTTCTGCTTTTGCATTTATAGCTTTTGCAGGAGCTTGATATGTTTTATCTTCTTTAGTTCCTACCGTTACTTTCTCTGCTTTGTAATCTACAACATTACCCTTTTGATCCATAACTGGAACTGGTTTGTAACCCGCTCTTTCAAGCTCTTTACGTTTGGCATCTGCAAGAGCTACCAAGCGTTTTGTTTCTGCTTCTTCAAATTGTGCTTTGGCAGTTTCGTAAGCAGTCTTAGCTTGGTCTGCTGCAAGAGTCTTAACTTCGTAATCTACTTTGGCTTTATTTTGTGCCTTGTAGGCATCTTTAAGTTCTGCTTCAGCATTTTCAAGTTCTTCTTTCAACTCAGCCAAGCGAGTGTGCGTACCTTTAAGGTCTGCAAGTTCTTTCTCAGCTTGTTTAACAGTGTCTTGAGCATCTTGAAGAGCTTTCTTAGCAATAGATACCGCTTGAGCTTTATTTGAAGCGATTGCTTCAAGATTTGCCATCTTAGTTTCTTCTGCTTTAAGTGCTTCTTGTGCAGTTTGAAGAGCTTTCTCAGCGTCTTTAAGAGTTGCTTGTGCTTGTTTAAGAGTTTCCTCTTTTGTAGCTTTTGAAGCAGTCAAGTTGTTGACGAGGGCATTTGCATTAGCAAGTGTCACAACTGCTTTATCATGACGGTCTTTTGCTTCGTTGAAAACCTTTTGAGCGTTTGCTAGTGGGTTTTCCCCATTGTTCAAAGCAGACAAAGTAGCTTGAGCGTTTGTAAGAGCAGTTTGGGCATCTGACTCTGCTTTTGTGGTTGCTTCAAGTTTGTCTTGAGCGTCTTTACGAGCAGTCATAGCATCAGCTAGAGTTTGACGAGCTTTGGCAATTTCTTGCTCTTTGTTTGTGTCGCTAAGTGGATTTACAATAGGAGTTTTATCCCATTTTGAGCCGTCTACGTTAGTGGTACGAAGACTTGTGATAAAGTGGGTAGTGTAAATTTCATCTGATTTACTTTGCGCTACACCACCGAAATAAGCGACTTCATCAGCGTAGTCGAATTGGAGGATACCCTGAGTGTGGAGGTAGTCATTCTTATGAGAAACAAGTTCAATGAGGTCATCGTACAATTTCTCTTTCATTTCTCCAATAGTTTTACGGAACACACCATCTGCATCATCAAAGTCATGATAGAAAGGATTTGTTACAGAGTTCTCATAAGGTTGGAAACCTTTTTCCATGTACTCTTTGTCTTTGGCTTCAGAATAACCACTCTTCAAACCATACTCACTAGCAGCTTTGTAAACACCTTTAGCGTAGTGACCTGCACCACTTTTAGCACGGTATTCATCAATCATAGCATGTGACCAATCTGCTTTGACATACTCTTTAGCGATTTTGTTCGCAAATTCAAGGGAGCTTTTTGAAAGAACAACGTCTGGAAGTCCAAGTTGACGGCGCATTTGGTTGATGAGGTCTGCTACGAAATAATTAAGTTCATCTGTGACTTCTTTAGGAAGATTGTTAATGTCGTAACGAGTTTCGTCTGCTAGGTCTTTTGCGGATGGTGTGTACTTGTTGAGGGTGCGGTTTTGGAGTTGGGAATTTACGATACGGTCGTAAAGTTCATCTGACTTAGAGTCAAGATATTCCTCAGACAACTTATCCCCATTAGTACGGATTTCATGTTTAAAAGCAATTTTCTCTTTCACTGCCTTGATGAAGTCTGGGGCAAGAGTGATGATAGCTTTAGTATCTTCTTTTTGAAGTGCGTTGAGCGTAGATACCGCTTGGTTATAAGTGGTATTTGCTTGATCTGCATTTGTTTTGGCAGTTTCTTTTTCTTGAGATTTTGCTTCAAGGGTTGCTTGAGCAGTTTTAACCGCTTGCTCTGCTTGTTTGACTTGTGTAGCATGGTCTTGGTTTTGTGCTTTAGCTTCATCAAGAGCCTTTTGAGCATCTGCTTGAGCTTGTTTGCTTATAGCTTCTTCTTTGATAGCTTCGTCTTGCGCTTCTTTAGCTTCTGCAAGACCTTCGCCATTAAGAGCCTTTTGTGCGTTTTCTACTTCTGTTTTGGCAGTAGCAACTTGGTTACGAGCTTGAGTCACTTCTGCTTGTTTAGTACCAACTGTTTTACCTTGAACAGCAACATTGCGGTCTGCATCGTCTTTTTCAGTTTGCGCAGAAGACACCGCTTGTTCTTTGGTAGGAACACTTGCTTTTGCAGTTTCTACTTTCTTCTCAGCATCTTTGATAGCTTCAGGGGTTGCTTTGTCAGCAGTCTTTTGTGCATCTGCTTGAGCTTGTTTCAAGTCAGCGACTTTCTTTTCTGCCTTATCAGACTTTTCATTCGCTTGATCCAAAACTTCTTTTGCCTTGTTCGCATCTTCTTGTGTTTGGTTAGCAGTAGCACCAAGTTCAGCGACTTCTTCCTTAGTAGGAGTTTTCACTTCCACTTTCTTAGGCGCTTCTTTCTCTACCAAAGCTGGTTCGGTTTTAGCATCTGTTGGAAGTGGTATTTTAGTCGTATCTGCATGAGCAGTTCCGATTGTGCCGACAAGACCAGTTGCTGCGATGGCAGAAATAACCGCACCTGTATACAATTTTTTAGTAGTACTATGACTATTTTCCGTAGTTTTTGACATCTATAAACTCCTTTGTACAATGCCCTATGCATTTTATTCAATATAGTACTATTCTACCATACTTTTCTCATTTTTGGATAGTTTATTATACTTATTTTTCAAGAAAATAGATAGTAAAATGGTACATAGTATGGAATATAATAAATTACAAAAGCATATCGCATTTCGAATACGTGAATGCAGAAAAGACCAAGGTTTAAGTCAGGAGAAATTATCTGAAATAGCTGGTCTAGGTGTTAAAGCGATTCAAAATATAGAAAACATGAAGTATGATTTTAAGATAAAAACTCTTGAATCCGTAATCAAAGCCCTAAATCTAACGGTCGAGGAGTTCTTCAATCTACAATCATTTGAATCAGATCGAGAAGATTCTTCTGAAGTACTTTTTGAAAACTTAATAAAATTACCCAAAGATAAGCAAGGAAAAATTATATCTTCATTTAATGAGATTGTAAAGAATATCAAATAAACCCAGCCAAAATAAATTTTGGTTGGGTTTTTCATTATATCTTTAAGTCTTCAGAATAATATTTATCTAACCTAATCTGATTTTCTTCCCACTCATATTCCTCTTCCAGTTCGTCAGCTTCTTCTTCTAATTTAACTGAAAAAGTGCGCAAATAGTCAATACCAGATAATTCTAATGAATTTGTTTTTTTCACTGCACTAGTGACACTAGGTAGCAATAATGTCTCTTCCAAAAAAATAGCTCCCAAATATAAAGCAAATCTTATGTAATTTAATTTTTTTATGTTATTTGAATGTAAAGACTCACTCTCTGGTTGCAGGATGGGAAATTCTCTAAACCTTTCTAATAAATTATTGTCTATCTTTTTAGAACCTTTTGACAGTCTATGAAATAAAGATCTTTTTTCATCTACTTCATTATTGATTAATTCTTCTATAAAACTTTCCTGCTTACAGTATTTTTCATATGGTTTTAGTTGCTTGTACTGATCCCTCATAATCTTGCTATAATTTTTCTTGATATACAAATCAACGACACTTTCTTCAGTTTTAAAATCAGAAATATTTAAAAATGCCTCATATTCCGATAGAGATATGCAAGATATTTCATCACCAATCTCATTGAAATTAATTAAATTATCTTTTATCTTATTTGAAATATAATTTAATTTTCTAAAATATATAAGCTCCTCTGGACAAGGAAATATTTTTGGCAAAAATGATAAAAGAAAAGTAGCACATTCTGGATGATATAAAAGTTCATACCCCAATTCCAAAGACCATTTAATATTACTAAGCTTTCTATAAATTTGTGTTTCTGTTTCTGATAGATATTGCTTTACTACTGGAAATTCTTTTAAAATCGGAATAAGGTTCGTAATATCTTTTTTTACCCCTCTTTTTATTTCATTATAGAAAGCGTCAGGATTCTTCAAATTAAGTCCCAGATCTTTTTGTACAAATTCACCAGCTCTCTTACGTTTGCCCTCATCCTTGTATTGTTCGTATTGTTCCACAATGATATGTTGGTAGTTATTTTCTATGTATATTGTTAAAAAATTTTCTCTACCTAATAAATCATTAATCTTAATGTACGGTTCATAAAAGTTAAACCAAGTATCAGATTTTAACATATATTCCTCCCTCCGAAACTTATGAATTGATTCCCACTTTTTGCGATTATTTTACCACATTTGCTTTTTTTTATCAATTTATTTTTGAACCCTATCTGCATAGGCAAATTAATGTCTTCGTGTTATCATATTTTTGTAAACAAAACATGTTTTAAACTCTGTCAGCGTTCTAGAAAGTCTGACCACGCACATTTTTTAAAAAAGGAGGCATTCACATGCCAAAAGAGAAAAAAATAACACTTGGAAACCGAGAAAGTGCAAGAGCATTTTTGGATTCTTTATCAACTTCCGTTGATGTTCCATCAGCAATTAAAGTTGTTGACAAAAACGATGGCATCATCAACGAAGGTCAGGAAAACCAACGAACTTGGGCTTCACTAACATGCGTAGATAAAAAACTCTACGAAACGTTTGCAAGTATTGGACAAGAGGACTACTGTCCAACGTTTAAAGTCAAGTTGAAAAACTACCAGAGCGAGAACTTAGATAGTTTGATTAACGCTGACATCACAGTTAATAACTACGATGTAGCATTTGTCTTTGACAAACTCAAGCAGCCAATCGGTTTAGCACTAGTGGCTGAGCTTTCTGACATTTCTATTAAATAGAAAAGAGGTTTCATATGAAAAATTTCTTAAGAAAAATCATGGAATTAAAGTGGTATTATCAACTACTTATAGGTTCAGTAATCTTTGTTTTACTAGCACTACTTCTTAAGTTTCTGTTATGGATAGCTCCATTTATATTAGGTTCTTTGTTGCTCATGTGGCTGGTAACGGATGGAGAAATTTTCTCTCTAGCTTGGCATCGATACAAACAAACAAGTCAAACTGCTGTTAATCCTTTATTTGATAACTTCTATCACTGGCTAACTGAAGCAGGGGTAACAGAACTACCAATCTCTTCACTAAGTTACACACAAGGTGTCGAAGTTGCGGAACAAGGCATTTACTTTGTTCATATTGACAAAGAAATCTCTGACGAAGCTCTTGAATACTTTGCAACAAAAGCAAGACAAGTTGTAAAAACTATGTCAAACGATTCTACAGATTGCGTTGTAAGTCGCTATAAGCGTGATCCCTTTCTTGCGATCAAAGTTCGTTTAGTGTCAACTAATGACATGATTCTAATGCAAAAACCTCAAAGAGAAGAGGATTTCTAGCATGATAAAAAACGTTTTCGACGTCAACGTCAGGGGACAACCCTCCCCTGTCACTGTTGACATTAACCGATTTTTTGCATGGATAATCGCAGGCCCGTCTGGTTCGGGAAAATCTACTTTTTTGAGAAGACTTCTAGGCCTCATTTCATTTCATGATACAGATGCTGAAGCTTACTTTCTGGATTTTAAAGCCGATGAGGAAATGTTTTCAATGGCTGGTGACCATGTGGCAAGAGGTTTTAACTGTCTAGAACTTTTTGAAACAGTCTACAAACGCTTTGAAAATAGACTTAATAAACAAGAAGAAAACTCTCATAATCTTTACTTGATTTTTGATGAGTGGCAAGCTTTCCTTGCTTATCTAGAACAAACAGATAAGAAGAAACATAAAGATGTTTTATCAAAAATGTTAATGCTCAACAGTATGGGCAGAAGTTTAGGTTTACGAATCATTTTATCTAGTCAACGTTTCTTAATGTCTGATTTGCCAGGGCGCTACAATTTTAATTGTGTCATATCCTTATCAACTAGCTTTCTGCTAGCAACAAACAACAGACAACTCCTTTTTCCTGATATGGAAAAGGACGAAGTTTCAGTAAAACCTAGAGGATATGGCTATTTCCAGCTAGAAGGGGAACCTGTTAAGATGTTTCGCACTATTCAAGTAAGAGACGAAGAACGGTTAAATCAGCGGATACAAGAGCTATTTTCAAGATATAGCTAGCGCTTTTTCTGCTACACTTGTTAGGTACGACAGTAAGCTTATTTTGAAGTTTCATCATCGGTTTAGTGTCGGCACGACATTGCCAGCAGAAAAATGACTGCTTGCAAGGGCTAGAGGGTGGAGATTTTTCAAGCGTAACGATGCCGAAGGCAAGGAGTGAAGCGAAGAAAAATACTACCCGTCCCTTGTTAGCTGGCAAGCGTTCTCAGGTCGATGATTTATCATCGGGCAGGAGAGGCTGGGGTTTGGGGCAAAGCCCCAAGAATTACTACAATTTAATTTTTAATTATTCTACGCACATGTTAGACTGGGCTTGTCAACGGTCTAACACTAGAATAGTTAAAAGAATAATTAAAGAATAGTTAAAAAAGAAAGGTTAATTATACATGGCAACAAAGAAAAAAGAAGCACTTTTGACTTCTGTAGCAATTACACAATACTTTGAGACGAAATATTGGAAAAATGGTTGGGATGAAGAACTCATTAAATCTGAAAATATCGAAAAAATTCTTGAAGAAATAGTCAGAAGAGTTGGTGAAATAGCAACTGTTTCCGAGGCATACGCAATAAAACACGACAAGGACACGTCCATCGGTTTTGACAGTGTAACTAGAACAACAACTACCAAGCTAAAAAAGCCACATATTCACGCTTTACTCAAGTTTGAGAAAGGTGCAACACTAACTGATTTAGCTGTACAAATCGGACTAAAACCTGAATATCTAGAAAAAGCGAAGTCTGGAAGGTATGGCTACGATAACTTGTTAGCTTACTTAATTCATGCCAAAGATAAAGATAAGTATCAATACAGCCCTGATGAAGTAATTTCTCTAACAGGTAAAGACTACTTAAAAGTTTATCACGAAAGACAAGGAAGCTGGCTTAAAGGAAAAGCAAAAAAAGAAGTACAGCAGAGTTATGAGGATATCGACTTATTAATAGATAACATTCTGAACGAGAATATTACAAAAAAAGAAATACTACTTAATAAGCAATATCATACTCTTTATACAGTTCATAAAGTTAGAGTAAACGACGCAATTAAAAGCATTGGAGAAATTAAGTGTGCCAGAACAAAAGATGAACTGGAAAACGGAGAGTTCAAAAAGACAATCCTATTCATACACGGTGCATCTGGACTTGGCAAGTCAACATTTGCAAAAGAGATAGCAAAAAGTCTTATTCAGTTAGCAAAGCTGAATAATAAAAAATGGCAATCAGTCCTGACCGCAGGTACAAATATGTTTGATGAGGTAAACGGGGAAGAGATACTACTACTCGATGATGTCCGAGGAGATAGCTTAACCGCTTCAGACTGGTTAAAAGTTTTAGATCCATATAATATTAGTCCTATCTCAGCTCGTTATCAAAATAAAATAGGCGCTGCTAAGGTCATTATTATCACAAGTTCTAAACATCCTTTGACCTTCTTCTATCATACTAAAGGAAATAATCGTGAGGATTTATCACAATATGTTCGAAGAATTGAACATCTAGCAACGTTAAAAGGTGTGGGGGATGAACCTATTTTTTATGAATCTCACCCTACAAGAACATTGAATAATCTGAGACGAATCCCAGAGATTGGATATGATACTTACTTATCTTACGATTTTACACCTGATAACGAAATGAAAAGTAAAGAAGAGCTTCTATCCATGCTAGTTTCAAAGGTTGGACTCAACAATCAATGGAATATATGGGAGTACGACAAAATAAAAACCCCATCCGAAACTTTGGCGAGCGAGGACGAGGTTGCAGATAATCAAGAAAAGTAAACAGGGTATCTCTTGATACCTCTATTATACCATACATTGGAGGAACAAATGCAAGTAATTCTACCAGATGAACAAGTTCAACAAATTCAGCTCCTACTTGCTGAACTTATCAAGAAAGAAATTGAAAATAGATTGAACAACAGTAACCTTGATAGTCCGTTTTTAAACAAACAGCAGGCTTGTCACTATCTAGGCATCTCAAACAATACTCTAGATAGTTGGATCAAGAAAGGATTACCTCACATTAAAGTCGGAAAAACTATTCGCTTTGATAAAGCAGAAATCAATCGCTGGTTACAAAATCAGTAGCATTTCTACCGTGGTTTGTTATAATGAAATCACGGTATTTTTCTAGCTCAATTAAAAAGGAGAATACTATGTCAATTACAAAAACTAAAAATGGAACTTATCGCTTACGAATCTACATTCCTGAGGAAGTTAAGTCTTCACTAGGTGTTGATAAGAAAGTGATTGAAAAACGGTTCAAAACAAGGAGTGAAGCCAAAAAATACGAACTAGAACTTCAAAACAAGATTGATAAGATTCTTAGTGGAGAATCAGCCCTACTAGAAAATAATGGTTCTATACTCTTTTCCGACTTCTATAAAAACGTTTGGTGGGAATCCTACAAAGCAGGACAAACCACTTCTACAACTAAGCCACCTTCTCAAGCTACCATAACTGGTACAGAAATTGCCTTTAGAAAACATATCTTACCTATGCTTGGTAACTACTCTATTGAGTTTCTCAATCAAAATAAACAAGTTGTTTTAAATATATTAACTCAAAAGGCTGAAGAATATGCAAATTTCAAAGTTATCAGGAGCTACGTTAATTCTATCTTTGACTGGGCGGAAGAATTAGAATACATCGAAACAAACCGCCTATCTAAAACAATAAGTCGTATCAAAGCCACTAAGAAAATCAAGTTGCAAGAATCTAAAAAAGATGAAGATTTATACCTATCTCAAGAAGAACTTCAAGCATGGTTTACAGCTTTTGAAAAGGATTTAGATACTGGAAAAATTCTATTCAAAGACTATGTTTTGTTTTATACCACCTTTTTCTTGGGAGATAGAAAATCAGAGAGCTACGCTTTACAATGGAAGCATATCAATACAAGTGATCAGGAAATTCAGTTAGTACAAGCTTTGGATAAATACAAAAATCCAAAGTCTACCAAAGGGAATAAAAAGACAACTTTCCGAATTCCCATTGAATTGACTAACTTACTTAAAGAATGGAAAAAACAGCAAAAAGATGAACTAGCAAAATTTGGAATTATCCAATCCAATGAACAGTATGTCTTTACTTATATCGATATGAAGGGTAATGTTAATAGCCCTCTACACTCTGACTATCTTAATAATAAAATGAAATCTGTCAAACGTCGTCATCCTGAACTTAAGCATGCTACACCTCATAAATTACGACATACAGGGGCAACATTAGCAAAACAGGCTGGAACATCTATTGAAGCTATATCTGAGGCTCTAACTCATAGTGACACGATTACAACAAAGACTTATGTCAATACTTCGAATATCATTCCAATGGCTGTTGGAGAGATTGCTTATCGCAATCTTAAAAAGTAATGGTGTGAATTTGGTGTGAAAAATGGTGTGAAAAATGGTGTGAATTTTGCTAAAAATCATCAAAAAAACACCCCATGGTGTGAACCATGAAGTGTTGTAAATGCTGTATTGTAGCTGGTTCTTAACGTTTTGAGAACTGGCTAGCTTTACGAGCTTTCTTAAGACCTGGTTTCTTACGTTCAACTTTACGTGAGTCAC
>ERZ773256.188-NODE-188-length-10269-cov-6.3318_pt1 | contig 10269 bp, 9 predicted proteins | sample MGYA00580513_ERZ773256 | MGnify/ENA primary metagenome ERZ773256 (study PRJEB29015, sample SAMEA2738147) | human oral metagenome | biome: human oral; feature: human-associated habitat; material: saliva | place: China | collected 2201 ... | reverse complement strand
AAAACACTTTCACTGACATGATGAAAGTTGGTCTTGAAACACTAATTGCAGACTAATCTGTAAAAGGACGCCATTAGGTCGTCCTTTTGTGTTGTAACTAAGATCTACTCGAAGAATCAATAGGTTAAAAATTTTCAAACTACTAGAAAAAAATAAAAATATTTGGAAGAAAAAGACTTGTAATAAATAGGTAAATATCCGACAATTTAAGGTTCAACCACTAAAAATGTGAAAATAAGTTTACAATATTATAAAAAATGATAGAAATTAAATGCTAGATATCATAATGAAAAACGGTTTCTTCTTTTTTAAAAAGAATGACAATTGAAATGAAGTTATAGTAATGTTATAATGATAATGGGAAATGTCTAATTTTAATTTTTAGGAGCAATTTATATGAGTTCGCGTACGAATCGTAAGCAAAAACGTACGAGTAATAGATCGTGGGGGATGGTCAACGTTGGGTTGACCATTCTGTATGCTATTTTAGCATTGATCTTATTATTCACAATGTTCAATTATAATTTCCTATCATTTAGGTTTTTGAACATCATTATCACCATTGGTTTGTTGGTAGTTCTTGCTATTAGCATCTTCCTTCAGAAGACTAAGAAATCACCACTAGTGACAACGGTTGTATTGGTTATCTTCTCTCTAGTTTCTCTGGTTGGTATTTTTGGTTTTAAACAAATGATTGATATCACTAACCGTATGAATCAGACGGCTGCATTTTCTGAAGTAGAAATGAGCATAGTGGTTCCTAAGGATAGTGACATCAAAGATGTGAGTCAGCTTACTAGCGTACAAGCACCAACTAAGGTTGATAAGAACAATATCGACACCTTGATGTCTGCTCTAAAGAAAGACAAAAAGGTTGATGTTAAAGTTGATGATGTTGCTTCATATCAAGAAGCATATGACAATCTTAAGTCTGGCAAATCTAAAGCTATGGTCTTGAGTGGCTCTTATGCTAGCCTACTAGAGTCTGTCGATAGTAACTATGCTTCAAATCTAAAAACAATCTATACTTATAAAATTAAAAAGAAGAATAACAATTCTGCAAAACAAGTAGATTCAAAAGTCTTCAATATTTATATTAGTGGTATTGATACCTACGGTTCAATTTCAACAGTGTCACGTTCAGATGTCAATATCATTATGACCGTTAACATGAACACACATAAGATTCTCTTGACGACCACTCCACGTGATGCGTACGTTAAGATTCCTGATGGAGGGGCAGACCAGTATGATAAATTAACCCACGCAGGTATTTATGGCGTTGAAACATCTGAAAAAACTCTGGAAAATCTTTATGGCATTAAGATTGATTACTATGCACGTATTAACTTCACATCTTTCCTTAAGTTGATTGACCAACTTGGTGGTGTGACAGTTCATAATGATCAAGCCTTCACGAGTCTTCACGGGAAGTTTGATTTCCCAGTTGGAGATATCCAAATGAATTCTGAACAAGCCCTTGGCTTTGTTCGTGAGCGTTATAGTTTGGATGGAGGAGACAATGACCGTGGTAAGAACCAAGAGAAAGTGATTTCTGCGATTGTAAACAAGTTAGCTTCACTAAAATCAGTATCAAACTTTACTTCAATTGTTAACAATCTTCAAGACTCTGTTCAAACGAATATGTCTTTAGATACCATTAATGCTTTGGCCAATACACAACTTGATTCAGGTTCTAAATTTACGGTGACTTCTCAAGCAGTAACAGGTACAGGTTCAACCGGACAATTGACCTCTTATGCTATGCCAAATTCTAGTCTCTACATGATGAAACTGGATGATTCTAGTGTGGAAAGCGCCTCTCAAGCTATCAAAAATTTGATGGAGGAAAAATAAGTGATTGACGTTCACTCACATATTGTTTTTGATGTTGATGATGGTCCTAAAACTTTAGAAGAAAGTCTTGACCTCATTGGCGAAAGCTATGCGCAAGGAGTGCGTACGATTGTTTCAACATCCCATCGTCGTAAGGGAATGTTTGAAACCCCAGAGGATAAAATCTTTGCAAACTTTTCTAAGGTAAAAGAAGAAGCAGAAGCACTTTATCCAGACTTAACTATTTATTATGGTGGTGAACTTTATTACACCTCAGACATTGTGGAGAAGCTTGAAAAGAATCTCATTCCACGCATGCACAACACTCAATTTGCTTTGATTGAGTTTAGTGCTCGCACATCTTGGAAAGAAATTCATAGTGGGCTTAGTAATGTTTTACGCGCAGGGGTGACACCAATTGTTGCTCATATTGAGCGCTATGATGCCCTCGAAGAAAATGCTGATCGTGTTCGAGAAATCATCAATATGGGCTGCTATACTCAAGTCAATAGCTCACATGTCCTCAAACCAAAGCTCTTTGGCGATAAAGATAAAGTAAGAAAGAAACGTGTCCGTTATTTCTTGGAAAAAAATTTGGTTCATATGGTTGCTAGTGACATGCATAATCTTGGTCCAAGACCACCATTTATGAAAGATGCCTACGCTATTATTGAAAAGACTTACGGAACGCGACGTGCTCGTAACCTTTTCGTTGAAAATCCACAAACACTACTTGAAAATCAATACATATAGGAGAAACTATGACTCAGGAAAACACGAAGCGTGTTGAAATCGACGTGCTTGCATTATTGCACAAACTTTGGACTAAAAAGGTATTTATTCTATTTACAGCCTTTTATGTCGCTGTCTTTGCCTTCTTGGGAACTTATTTCCTCATTCAACCAACGTATACGTCTTCTACACGTATCTATGTGGTTAACCAAGCTAATGATGGCAAAAACCTTTCTGCTCAAGATTTGCAGGCCGGTACATTTTTGACAAAAGACTACAAAGAAATTATTACATCAAACGATGTCTTGTCAGAAGTTATCAAAGATGAAAAATTGAATATGACAGAAGCTGAACTTGCTAAAATGATTTCAGTTAATATTCCTACTGATACTCGTCTTATCTCAATTTCAGTTAATGCTAAAACTGGTCAAGATGCGCAAACACTTGCCAATAAGGTTCGTGAAGTTGCTTCAGAAAAAATCAAAAACGTGACAAAAGTTGAAGATGTCACAACACTTGAAGAAGCTAAATTGCCAGAGTCACCATCTTCACCAAATATCAAACGTAACGTGCTTCTTGGAGCAGTGCTTGGAGGATTCCTTGCAGTTGTTGGTGTATTGGTACGTGAAATCCTAGATGATCGTATTCGCCGTCCAGAAGATGTAGAAGATGCCCTTGGAATGACACTTCTTGGAATTGTCCCTGATACAGATAAAATTTAAGGAGAAGAAATGCCTCTATTAAAGTTAGTAAAATCTAAAGTAAACTTTGCCAAACAAACAGAAGAGTATTACAATGCCATTCGCACAAATATTCAATTTTCTGGTACACAGATGAAAGTGATTGCGATTAGCTCTGTTGAAGCTGGTGAAGGAAAATCAACGACATCTGTTAACTTGGCGATTTCATTTGCTAGTGTTGGGCTTCGAACACTTCTCATTGATGCTGATACTCGTAATTCTGTTTTGTCAGGTACATTTAAGTCAAATGAGCCTTATAAAGGTCTTTCAAATTTCCTTTCAGGAAATGCTGATCTGAATGAAACTATTTGCCAAACTGATATTTCTGGTTTGGATGTCATTGCATCTGGTCCTGTACCACCTAATCCAACAAGTCTTTTGCAAAATGACAATTTTAGACATTTGATGGAAGTTGCTCGTAGTCGTTATGATTATGTCATCATCGATACACCACCAATTGGTTTGGTCATTGATGCGGTTATTATTGCCCATCAGGCTGATGCCAGTCTTTTGGTTACAGCAGCTGGAAAAATCAAACGTCGTTTCGTAGCTAAGGCTGTTGAACAATTGGAACAAAGTGGTTCTCAGTTCTTAGGTGTCGTCCTTAATAAAGTTGATATGACAGTTGATAAGTATGGATCATATGGTTCTTACGGATCATATGGCGAGTACGGAAAAAAATCAGACCAAAAAGAAGGTCATTCAAGAGCACATCGTCGTAGAAAAGGATAGCATTAATGGGGATGATGCGGCTCCTTATACCTTAACAGATAAAAAAGGGGTTTAGAGTGAAAGAAAAACAAGAAATTCGTCGCATTGAAATTGGTATTATACAGTTGGTTGTGGTTGTTTTTGCAGCCATGGTAGCTAGTAAAATACCTTATACAGAGATTACCCAAGGAAGCATTGTCCTTTTAGGTGTCGTACATGTAGTATCTTACTATATCAGTAGTTATTATGAAAATCTTAAGTATAGAGGCTACTTGGATGAACTCATTGCAACTGTCAAATATTGTTTCGTATTTGCTCTAATTGCAACTTTCCTCTCGTTTTTTGCAGATGGAAGTTTTTCTATCTCACGTCGCGGTCTTCTTTATGTTACCCTGATTTCAGGTGTTCTCTTATACGTTACAAATACTGTTCTTAAGTATTTCCGTTCATCAATTTATACACGTCGTAAAAGTAACAAGAATATTCTCTTGATTTCTGATCAGGCGCGTCTAGAAAGTGTCTTGTCTCGTATGAAAGACAATATGGATGGTAGAATTACAGCAGTTTGTGTCTTGGATAATCCTTATTTCACTGATCCATTTATCAAGAGTGTTAAACCTGAAAATTTAATCGAATATGCGACACACTCAGTAGTAGACCAAGTTTTGATTAATCTGCCAAGTGAGCAGTATAAGATTTGGGATTATGCATCACCTTTTGAGCTCATGGGAATTCCAGTATCCATTAATTTGAATGCCCTTGAATTTATGAGTCAAGGTGAAAAACGTATTCAACAATTGGGGCCTTTCAAGGTTGTTACCTTTTCAACGCATTTTTATAGCTATGGAGATATCTTGGCGAAACGCTTCCTCGATATCTGTGGAGCCCTAGTTGGTTTGGTACTCTGTGGTATTGTTGGAATCTTCCTTTATCCACTTATTCGTAAAGATGGTGGACCAGCCATTTTTGCTCAAGATCGTGTAGGTGAGAATGGACGTATCTTCAAGTTTTATAAATTCCGTTCTATGAGAGTAGATGCAGAAGAAATCAAGAAGAATTTGATGGCACAGAATCAAATGTCTGGTGGTATGTTTAAGATGGACAATGATCCACGTATTACCAAAATCGGACATTTCATTCGTAAAACGAGTCTTGATGAACTTCCACAATTTTGGAATGTTCTAAAAGGTGATATGAGCTTGGTTGGAACTCGTCCACCAACCTTGGATGAGTACGAATCTTATACACCGGAACAAAAACGTCGCCTCAGCTTTAAACCAGGTATTACTGGTCTTTGGCAAGTAAGCGGTCGAAGTGAAATTACGGATTTTGATGAAGTTGTAAAACTAGACGTTGCTTATATGGACGGATGGACAATCTGGCGCGATATCAAAATCTTATTGAAAACAATTAAAGTAGTAGTAATGAAGGATGGAGCAAAGTGATGGCTTTCTCCATTTCTTTTAATGGTGATTAAATGACAAAAACAGTTTATATTGTTGGTTCTAAGGGAATTCCAGCAAAATATGGTGGATTTGAGACCTTTGTTGAGAAGTTAACAGAGTTCCAACAAGACAAAGATATCCAATATTATGTAGCTTGTATGCGTGAAAACTCTGCTAAATCAGGTATTACAGCAGACACTTTCGAACATAACGGTGCTAAATGCTACAATATCGACGTCCCAAATATCGGGCCTGCACGTGCCATCGCTTATGACATTGCAGCTCTTAATAAGGCCATTGAAATTGCTAAGGAAAACAATGACCAAGCACCAATCTTTTATGTTTTGGCTTGCCGAATCGGTCCATTTATCTCAGGTATTAAAAAGAAAATCAAGGCTATCGGTGGTACCCTTATGGTTAACCCGGATGGTCATGAATGGCTTCGTGCGAAATGGAGTCTTCCAGTTCGTAAATATTGGAAAATTTCTGAGCAACTCATGGTTAAACATGCAGATCTTTTGATTTGTGATAGTAAAAACATTGAATCTTATATTCAAAAGGATTATGCGAAGTATCGTCCTCAAACAACTTATATTGCCTATGGGACAGATACAACTAAATCTCGATTGACTAAGGTTGATGATAAGGTTCGCACATGGTATTTTGAAAAGGGTGTCATTGAAAACAATTATTACCTTGTTGTAGGACGTTTTGTGCCTGAGAATAACTATGAGGCTATGATTCGTGGCTTTATGGCGTCTAACTCTGACAAGGACTTTGTTCTCATTACCAATGTTGAAGAAAACAAATTCTACGACAAGTTGCGTCAGGAAACTGGTTTTGACAAGGATTCTCGAGTGAAGTTTGTCGGAACTGTCTATGACCAAGAATTGCTCAAATACATTCGTGAGAATGCCTTTGCTTACTTCCATGGTCATGAAGTAGGTGGTACCAATCCATCCCTTCTTGAGGCTCTTGAGTCTACTAAGCTCAATCTCTTGTTGGATGTTGGCTTTAACCGTGAAGTCGGTGAAGATGGTGCTCTCTATTGGAAAAAAGACCAATTGGCAAGTGTCATTGATCAAGCTGAGCAATTGGATGAACAAGCTATCGAAGACCTTAATCAAAAATCAAGTAAACGTATCGCTGAAGCCTTTACTTGGGAAAAAATTGTTACAGACTACGAGAAAGTATTTAAAGGATAGAAATGCAGAAAATTTTATATCTTCACGCTGGTGCCGAAATGTATGGTGCTGACAAGGTTTTGTTGGAGCTTATTAAGGGCTTGGATAAAGATGCCTTTGAGGCTCATGTCATCTTGCCCAACGATGGTGTCTTAGTGAGTGCATTGGAAAAGGTTGGGGCTAAGGTAAAAGTTATCGATTATCCAATCTTGCGCCGTAAATATTTTAATCCTAAGGGAATTCTTGAGTATTTTGGCTCTTATAATCGTTATTCAAAGCAAATTGCTAAATATGCTAAGGATAATGGGATTACTCTCGTTCATAACAATACGACTGCGGTACTTGAGGGGATTTATCTCAAACGTAAGTTGAAATTACCTTTGATTTGGCATGTGCATGAAATTATCGTCAAACCAAAAGCAATCTCTGATTTTATCAACTTTTTGATGGGGCGTTATGCGGATACGATTGTGACAGTTTCAAATGCTGTAGCCAATCACGTCAAGCAGTCTCGCTTTGTAAAAAATGACCAAGTTCAAGTCATCTATAATGGTGTTGACAATGCCGTCTATCATGAAATGGATGCTAGTGCAGTCCGTGATCAGTTTGGTATCGCACAGGATGCTTTGGTTATCGGAATGGTTGGTCGAGTGAATGCATGGAAAGGTCAAGGCGACTTCTTAGAAGCTGTGACTCCAATCTTAAAGGCTAATCCAAAAGCAGTAGCCTTTCTGGCAGGGAGTGCTTTTGAAGGTGAAGAATGGCGAGTTGATGAGCTGGAGAAGGCTATATCAGACTCACCTGTAGCTGGGCAGATTAAACGTATCGATTATTATAGCAAGACGACAGAGCTCTATAATATGTTTGATATCTTTGTCTTGCCAAGTACCAATCCAGATCCTCTACCAACTGTAGTTCTCGAATCAATGGCTTGTGGCAAACCTGTAGTCGGCTACCGTCATGGTGGTGTCTGTGAAATGGTTAAGGAAGGTGAAAATGGCCTTCTTGCCACACCAAATCAGCCTGCAGAATTGTCTAAAGCTATTCAAGAATTAGTTGAGAACTCCGAGAAGAGAGAGCAATTTGGTAAGGCATCTGTCAAACGCCAAAAAGAACTCTTTTCATTACAAAGTTATATTCGTAATTTCTCGGAGTTGTATAAGAAATATTAAAGAATATCAAAAAAAATAATCTACTATACTCATCAGGGTATTAGAAATAATATCAATTGGAGAATCATAGTATATAGAATAATGAGAGATTACAATGAATAATTTGATTATCCTAGATAGTGAATTACAAAGAAAAAATGAACATTATTACGCTTCTTTAAATGGGGGTAGTGAGGTTGTTTTTACCAATTATGAAACAGATTTAATTAGAAAAGTTCGTAATTTTAAATATGTTGGTAGTGCTCTATATCATCTACTAATGTGGAAAAAATCTTATGATTATGCTAAACAATTTGTAAAAAAAGATGTTCAAAAGATTATTTGTTTAAACCCGTTAGTTGGGATTTTCTTAGGTGTGTTCAATAAGACTGGAAAAGATATCACATTGGCAGGTTTTCTTTTTGAAGAAAAGAAAAATAAGCTATATTATAATCTTCGAAAAGTATTGGTCAATAAATGTTTGAAGAATGTAAAGAACGTCATTGTTTATAGCTCTAAAGAAGTTGCGTACTATTCTCAGATTTTCCCAGAATTCCAAGAAAAATTTTCTTTCGTCCACTACGGGCTAGATTATGAGGATAACCATTCTTATGAAGGAAGTCTACCTGAGAAATTTTTGTTCTCAGGAGGAGGAAGTAATCGCAATTACAATACGATTGTTAAGGCTGTTGAGAAAACTCAGAATAGTTTACCATTTGTTATTGCTACTCAACCGTGGAGAGTACCAAAACACGATAAAAAAATAACAGTCTTAGATGATGTGGTAGTTGAAACATTTGGTGATGTTTTAGGTAAATCAGAGGCACTTGTCTTATCTTTAAAGGATGTTGATTTATCTGCCGGTCATATGGTTATGTTGCAAGCAATGTCACTAGGTGTGCCAATTATTGTAAACGATATTCCTTCTGTTCGAGATTATGTTGATGAATCTAGTGTTCTTTTCTACAAATCAGAGGACTTTAATCAACTTGCTTCCATTTTGAATGAATTCAATGTTAATAATCCAGAAACAATTAGACGGGCAGAAAATGCTAAAAAGTTGTATTTTAGTAATTATACGTCTAAAAAACTCATGGATAGATTGATAGAAATTTAGTAGGTGAGAAATGACTAAAGTAATTGATTTTGTCGTTACTTGGGTAGATGGTAATGATAAGAATTGGCAATTAAAAAAATCAAAATATGATGGGACTGTAAAATCTTCAGCACAAATTTCTTCATTAGATAAAGCTTATCGAGATTGGGGTACCTTCATGTATTGGTTTAGAGGTGTTGAGAAGTTTGCTCCATGGGTAAATAAAGTCTATCTTGTTACGGATAATCAAAAGCCTGACTGGCTTAATTTGGATTCTGAAAAATTGGTTCTTGTTGATCATATAGATATTATTGATCACAAATATTTACCAGTTTTTTCTTCTAATGCAATAGAATGTAATCTAAATAAGATTTCTGGTTTATCAGAACATTTTGTTGTTTTTAATGATGATATGTATTTGACTGCACCTGTAACGCCAGATGATTTCTTCTCTGAAGAAGGTTTGCCTAAGTATGTTACTGCATTAGCACCAATTACGACAGAAAGAAATGGGACTGGGCATTTCCAAATGAATAATATGGAAATTATAACAACTCATTTCACCCGTGAGGAGATTTTAAAAAATGGAAAGTTTTATTCTCCTAAACAGGGTATAAAGCAATTAATAAAAACAATCCTATTTAGAAATACTAAATTTATCTGTGGTTTCTGGGAAAGTCATCTTCCGTATCCTTTATTAAAATCTACTTTGGATTTGCTTTGGGAGAAAGAGGAAAAAGCTTTGAATACAACCTCTTCAAATCGCTTTAGAAATCCATCAGACACAAATATTTGGTTATTTAAGTATTGGCAGATAGCTAGTGGTCAGTACGCTGTTGGTGATGTCAAACAAGGTGCAATCTTATACTTAAAGGATGCCGATCAGCAACTTTGGAATACAATTATTTCTCAAAAATATAAAATTGTTTGTATAAATGATGGTGATAATATTCCAAATGAAGATTCGGTTAGAAGAGACTTTATTAAAGCAATGGATAGGATTTTACCTAAGAAATGTAGTTTTGAATTATAAAGGTCGTGAGTAATAACTTTGAAGGGAAAATCAATAAAAGATAGAATAAAACCTATCGTTTACTCGATTATTAATTTAATTCCTAGACGAAGACTCAAGAATAAAAATTTTACAATCATTGTCCACTTTAAATCAGCTGAAAAGCAAGGGCATGTTGATATCGATTTAAAAACTTACCACCGTTATTTTAATGTCGTTACTTGGTTGAATAAGGGTGGGGAAGACTTAACATAAAAATTAGGTAAATAATCTATGAAACCACTTTTAACTGTCGTCATTCCAGTTTATAATGTTGAAAAATATTTAAAACGTTGTATTGAGAGTATACTTATTCAAGAGTG
>ERZ773256.182-NODE-182-length-10425-cov-6.23047_pt1 | contig 10425 bp, 9 predicted proteins | sample MGYA00580513_ERZ773256 | MGnify/ENA primary metagenome ERZ773256 (study PRJEB29015, sample SAMEA2738147) | human oral metagenome | biome: human oral; feature: human-associated habitat; material: saliva | place: China | collected 2201 ... | reverse complement strand
ACGTTGGACGTGGTGGAGACGATACTTTGTTCGCTAAAGTTGAAGGCGTAGTACGTTTCGAACGTAAAGGTCGCGATAAGAAACAAGTTTCTGTTTACCCAATCGCTAAATAAGAAGGTCTAATTAAACCTTTTTATCCCGAGCCATAAAATAAAAAGGCGAGGTTGCTAAATAAGCATTAAATAAGGCTTTCCGAGATTTTCGGGAAGTCTTTTTATGTATTATTAAAAAATTACTTTTTGTCACCACATTATAAAAATCCAAGTTTTTTTTAAATTTTAAGTATCTTAATTCTTCTATAGTAATGGCTAAAATATCAGATTTATGGTATAATGTAGGGTGAGACCTTGTTAATAATTTGTGAAAGAGTATATAATGAAAAAAATTATCATTAATGGAGGACGTCCATTAAAAGGTGAAATAACTATTAGTGGTGCTAAAAATAGTGTAGTTGCCCTAATTCCAGCTATTATCTTAGCTGATGATGTAGTAATCTTGGATTGTGTACCTGATATCTCTGATGTGGCTAGTCTTATCGATATTATGGAAATTATGGGAGCTAGTGTAAAGCGTTATGAAGATGTAGTAGAAATCGATCCGCGTGGGGTTCAAAATAAACCAATGCCATATGGAAAGATTAATAGTCTTCGAGCATCGTATTATTTCTATGGTAGTCTTTTAGGACGATTCGGAGAAGCAACCGTTGGTTTACCTGGAGGTTGTGATCTTGGACCACGTCCGATTGACTTGCATCTAAAAGCATTTGAAGCTATGGGAGCTAAAACGACCTATGAGAGAGATAATATGAATCTCTCAACTCAAGGTGAACGTCTTCATGGAGCTCATATATACATGGATACTGTAAGTGTTGGAGCTACTATCAATACTATGTTGGCTGCAGTCAAAGCTGATGGTCGCACAGTTATTGAAAATGCCGCACGTGAACCTGAGATTATCGATGTAGCTACCTTGCTTAATAATATGGGAGCTCATATTCGTGGTGCAGGAACTGATATTATCACTATTGAAGGTGTTAAACGTCTTCATGGGACACGCCATCAGGTAATCCCAGACCGTATTGAAGCCGGAACATATATCTCATTAGCCGCCGCGGTGGGTCAAGGAATTCAAATCAATAATGTTCTTTATGAGCACTTGGAAGGTTTTATCGCCAAATTAGAAGAGATGGGTGTACGAATGACCGTTTCTGAAGATAGTATTTTTGTTGAAGAGCAAAAGAACTTGAAGGCGGTAAATATTAAAACAGCCCCATATCCAGGATTTGCTACAGATCTTCAACAACCTATCACACCTTTGTTGTTGAAAGCCGAAGGTCGTGGTAAGATAATCGACACAATTTATGAAAAACGTGTAAACCATGTTTTTGAGTTGGCTAAGATGAATGCTGATATCTCGACAACAAATGATCATATCCTTTACAAGGGTGGTAATCAATTGCATGGAGCGAGCGTAAAAGCTACAGACTTACGTGCTGGAGCTGCTTTAGTGATTGCTGGACTAATGGCAGAGGGTAGGACAGAAATTACAAATGTTGAGTTTATTTTAAGAGGCTACTCAAATATTATTGATAAATTACGTAATCTTGGAGCAGATATTGAACTAATCGAGGACTAGTATTAGAGGATTAAAATGAATATCTGGACAAAACTAGCTATGTTTTCTTTTTATGAGACGGAACGATTGATTCTCCGTCCCTTCTTTTTTACTGATGTTTATGATTTTTATCAAATAGCATCAGATTCCGAAAATCTTCAGTTCATCTTTCCCACTCAAGCAAGTATTGAAGAAAGTCAATACGCCCTTGCTAATTATTTTATGAAATCTCCTCTAGGTATTTGGGCGATTTGTGATAAAAAACAAGAAAAGATGATTGGATCAATCAAGTTTGAAAAAATTGATGAGATAAAAAAAGAAGCAGAACTAGGATATTTCTTAAATAAAGAGTACTGGTCACAAGGTTATATGACTGAAGTGGTAACGAATATACGTGATTTATCAATAGAAGAGCTTGGTTTAAAGCAACTATCTATCGTGACGCATATGGAAAATGGTGCTAGTCAGAAAGTCGCTCAAAAATCTGGCTTCAAACTCTATCGACGTTTTAAAGGAAGTGATCGATATAGCCGTAAGATGAGAGATTATCTTGAATTTCGTTATACAAAAGGAGAACTGAGTGAGTAAACATCAGGAAATTTTATCTTATCTAGAAGAATTACCGGTCGGAAAACGTGTAAGTGTTCGTAGTATATCTAATCACTTAGGGGTAAGTGATGGAACGGCTTATCGAGCAATTAAAGAGGCTGAAAATAGAGGCTTGGTAGAGACACGTCCGCGTAGTGGAACGATACGTATTAAATCTCAAAAAGTTTCAATTGAAAGACTAACTTATGCTGAAATTGCAGAGGTTACGGGTTCTGATGTGATGGCTGGTCGAGATGGATTAGATAGAGAATTTAGTAAATTTTCTATTGGTGCTATGACTGAAGATAACATTCTTTCCTATCTTCATGATGGAGGCCTTTTGATTGTCGGGGACCGAACTCAAATTCAAATGTTAGCACTTGAAAATGAGAATGCTGTTTTGGTTACGGGTGGATTTGAGATAAATGAGAATGTACTCAAATTAGCCAATAAAAAGAATATACCAGTTTTACGCAGTAAACATGATACCTTTACAATAGCGACGATGATCAACCGTGCTTTATCTAATGTTCAAATAAAAACAGATATTTTAACAGTCGAAAAAATTTACCAAACTTCTCATGAATATGGCTATTTACATGAAACTGATACAGTTAAAGATTATTTAGATCTTGTTCGTAAGAACAGAAGTAGTCGTTTTCCTGTGGTGAATAAAGATCAAGTTGTAGTTGGGGTTATGACTATGCGTGATGCAGCAGATCAGTCACCGGGAACAACTCTTGACAAAACTATGACTCGAAATGTCTATATGACAGGTCTATCTACGAATATTGCAAACATTAGCCAACGAATGATTGCAGAGGATTTTGAAATGGTTCCTGTAGTTCGTAGCAATCATACTCTACTTGGGGTTGTTACTCGAAGAGATGTAATGGATAAGATGAGTCGTTCACAAATTTCAGCCTTGCCAACATTTTCAGAGCAAATTGGTCAAAAATTATCCTATCATCATGATGAAGTAGTCATTACAGTAGAACCCTTCATGTTAGATAAAAACGGTGTTCTTGCCAATGGGGTGCTGTCAGAAATATTGACGTTAATGACACAAAACTTGGTAGTCAATAGTGGACGAAATCTTATCATTGAACAAATGCTTATCTATTTCTTGCATGCAGTTCAGATTGACGATGTTTTACGTATTCAGGCCAGAATCATCCATCATACACGCCGCTCTGCTATTATTGATTATGACCTTTATTTGAATCAACAGATTGTAGCTAAAGCTAATGTAACAGTAAAAATTAACTAGAATGTAGGAGAAAACATGATTACTTTAAAATCAGCAAGAGAAATCGAAGCAATGGATAAGGCCGGTGATTTTCTTGCCAGCATTCATATCGGCTTGCGGGATTTAATCAAGCCTGGCCTCGACATGTGGGAGGTTGAGGAGTATGTCCGTCGTCGTTGTAAAGAAGAGAACTTTCTGCCGTTACAAATCGGTGTAGATGGTGCTATTATGGATTATCCGTATGCTACTTGTTGTTCTCTGAATGATGAGGTTGCGCATGCTTTTCCTAGACATTACATCCTCAAAGAAGGCGATTTACTTAAGGTTGATATGGTATTGGGAGGACCAATTGCTAAGAGTGACCTTGATGTTTCTAAGTTAAACTTTAATAATGTCGAGCAAGTAAAAAAATATACTCAAAACTTTACTGGTGGCTTGGCTGATTCTTGTTGGGCCTATGCTGTTGGTACACCTTCTGAAAAGGTAAAAAATCTTATGGATGTTACTAAAGAAGCCATGTACAAAGGTATTGAAAAAGCAGTTGTAGGTAATCGTATTGGTGACATCGGAGCAGCCATTCAAGAATACGCTGAAAGTCGAGGTTACGGAGTAGTTAGGGACCTCGTTGGGCATGGTGTTGGACCAACAATGCACGAAGAACCAATGGTGCCAAACTACGGTGTAGCAGGACGCGGTCTTAGACTTCGTGAAGGCATGGTTTTAACAATTGAGCCTATGATCAATACAGGTGATTGGGAAATCGATACAGATATGAAGACTGGTTGGGCTCATAAAACTATTGATGGTGGCCTATCTTGCCAGTATGAACACCAATTCGTTATTACAAAAGACGGTCCGGTTATCTTAACTAGTCAAGGTGAAGAAGGTACTTACTAATACATGAAAAAGGAGCAAGTCTCCTTTTTATTTTTTTTAAAGTAGCGTAGCAAAAACAAGAATTATTATATTATTTGTAGTAAAATATAAGATGATTTATAAGAAAGGAGGAAGTCAATTGGAAAGTATTTTATTTTTTGTGTCTGTCTTTTTAGCAGGTGTGTTATCGTTCTTCTCGCCGTGTATATTCCCTTTATTACCAGTCTATACAGGCATTCTCTTAGATAATGACAGTAAATCAAGAACATTTCGCTTATTTGGAAGAGATGTTGCTTGGTCCGGTCTAATTAGTACATTATCCTTTATTGCTGGTATTTCAGTGATATTCTTTATTTTAGGATTTGGAGCTGGCTTCTTAGGTAATTTACTGTATGCTGATTGGTTCCGTTATGTCATGGGAGCTATCATTATCATCTTAGGATTACATCAGATGGAAGTAGTTCATTTTAAAAAGTTAGAGGTTCAAAAAAGTTTTAATGTTAACAGAAAACAGTCAAATCGTTATTTGTCAGCCTTTCTACTTGGTATAACTTTTAGCTTTGGATGGACACCTTGTATTGGTCCAGTTTTAAGTTCGGTACTTGCTCTAGCAGCATCAGGAGGAAATGGAGCTCTCCAGGGGGCTATTTTGACATTAGTTTATACCCTAGGAATGGCATTACCATTTTTAATATTAGCCTTGGCTTCCGGTTTTGTCATGCCCTATTTCAGTAAAATCAAACCTCGTTTAATCTTACTTAAGAAAATTGGAGGTTTTCTCATCATACTGATGGGAATTCTATTAATGTTAGGACAGTTAAATAGTTTGTCTGGTATTTTTGGTTAAAGGAGTTTAATATGAAAAAATTAGCATATATAGCAATTAGTTTCTTGTCTATTTTTCTTTTGATAGCTTGTGGCAATGAGCAAAGTAAAGAAAATAAAGAGTCTCAAAGCCAAACTCAAAGTAAGCAGCAAACAAGTAAGACACAAACAACTATACAGCAAGTAGCTGTAGGACAAGAAGCACCAGACTTTACCTTGCAATCCATGGATGGTAAAGAAGTTAAATTGTCTGACTACAGAGGTAAAAAAGTCTATCTTAAATTCTGGGCATCTTGGTGTGGTCCTTGCCGTAAAAGTATACCAGAATTAATGGAACTTGCTGCTAAAGAAGATCGTGATTTTGAGATTCTAACTGTTATAGCACCAGGTTTACAAGGTGAAAAATCTGTTGAGCAATTTCCGAAATGGTATCAGGATCAAGGATATAAGGATATACCAGTCTTGTATGATACACAAGGAGCTACTTTCCAGGCCTATCAAATTAGAAGTATTCCTACAGAATTCCTAATAGATTCTCAAGGAAAAATTGGGAAAATCCAGCTTGGAGCAATTAGTAATGTTGATGCAGAAAAAGCATTTTCTGAAATGGAATAAATTAACAAAACAAAAACTGTCTAGACTATTTGTCTAGACAGTTTTTTAATGACTTGATTAGTTTTTAGAAGCTGCTTGGAATTCTGGGTTTTTCCATGCTTCGTTAATAATTTCTTTCAATTCTTTAGCAGACGCTTGCATTTTTTGTGTTTCAGCATCGTTCAATGGGATGTTAACTGGACGAACGATACCGTGTGCACCAACGATAGCAGGTTGACCGATAAAGACGTTTTCAACACCGTATTGACCTTCTTGGAATACAGAAAGTGGTAGAACCGCATTTTCATCATCAAGGATTGCTTTTGTAATACGAGCTAGGGCAACAGCGATACCGTAATAAGTAGCACCTTTTTTGTTGATGATTGAGTAAGCTGCATCACGAACTGAGATGAAGAGTTCAACGAGGTCAGCTTCATTCAAGTCACGGTTAGCTTGCAACCATTGTTCCAATTTAACACCGGCAACGTTAGCGTGTGACCAAACAGCAAACTCAGAGTCACCGTGTTCACCCATGATGTAGGCGTGAACTGAACGAGCATCAACATCCAATTTTTCAGCAAGTGCTTGACGGAAACGAGCTGAGTCAAGTGAAGTACCTGAACCGATAACGCGTTCTTTAGGGAAACCTGAGAATTTCCATGTTGAGTATGTCAAGACGTCAACTGGGTTAGCAGCAACGAGGAAGATACCGTCAAATCCAGATGCAACAACTTGTTCAACAATTGATTTGTTGATAGCAAGGTTTTTACCAACAAGATCAAGACGAGTTTCACCTGGTTTTTGTGGAGCACCAGCAGTGATAACTACAAGGTCAGCATCCGCACAGTCTTCGTACTTAGCTGCATAGATTTTTTTAGGTGAAGTAAAAGCTAGCGCGTGGCTAAGGTCTTCAGCATCACCAACTGCTTTTTCAAACAATTGAGGAATTTCAATGATACCAAGTTCTTGTGCAATTCCTTGTGTTACGAGGGCAAAAGCGTAAGATGAACCTACGGCACCGTCACCGACGAGGATAACTTTTTTGTGTTGTTTAGTTGCTGTCATTTGTCTAAACATCTCCTTTATTTTATTAAGGGGGGACCCCCATTTGATATCATTTTATCACTTTTGCTCAGCTTTGTCACGGATATACCTTCTGGATAAGCATGTAAACGTTTTACACATGTTGCTAAACTGTAAAAAAGTCCAAACTATGGTATAATATATGTAATTACTAATAGTGAAACGAGGCATTTGTTAATGCAAGATAAAAATTTAGTGAATGTCAATCTGACCAAGGAGATGAAAACCAGCTTTATCGATTATGCTATGAGTGTTATCGTATCGCGGGCTCTTCCTGATGTCCGAGATGGGTTAAAGCCTGTTCATCGTCGCATTTTGTATGGTATGAACGAATTGGGAGTTACACCTGACAAACCTCATAAGAAATCTGCTCGTATTACCGGGGATGTCATGGGTAAATACCATCCGCATGGTGACTCTTCAATATATGAAGCGATGGTTCGTATGGCTCAATGGTGGAGCTATCGTTATATGCTTGTTGATGGACACGGAAACTTTGGTTCAATGGATGGTGATGGTGCTGCTGCCCAACGTTATACAGAAGCTCGTATGAGCAAAATTGCTCTTGAAATGCTTCGCGACATCAATAAGAATACTGTTGATTTTGTTGATAACTATGATGCCAATGAACGTGAACCAATGGTATTACCAGCACGTTTTCCAAATCTTCTAGTTAATGGAGCAACTGGTATCGCTGTGGGTATGGCAACTAATATTCCACCTCACAATCTTGGTGAGACTATTGATGCTGTTAAACTAGTTATGGACAATCCAGAAGTTACTACCAAAGATTTAATGGAAGTGCTCCCTGGTCCAGACTTCCCAACTGGGGCTCTTGTCATGGGTAGATCAGGTATCCATAAAGCTTATGATACCGGTAAAGGTTCGATTGTTCTTCGTTCTCGAACTGAAATCGAGGTAACAAAAACTGGTCGCGAGCGTATTGTTGTTACGGAATTCCCGTATATGGTTAATAAGACAAAAGTTCATGAGCATATTGTGCGCTTAGTTCAGGAAAAACGTATCGATGGAATTACAGCTGTTCGTGATGAATCTAACCGTGAGGGTGTTCGTTTTGTTATTGAAGTTAGACGTGACGCATCTGCCAATGTCATCTTAAATAATCTATTTAAGATGACACAGATGCAAACTAGCTTTGGTTTTAATATGCTTGCCATTCAAAATGGTGTTCCAAAGATTTTATCTCTTCGTCAAATCTTGGATGCTTATATTGAACATCAAAAAGAAGTAGTAACACGTCGTACTCAATTTGATAAAGAAAAAGCTGAGGCACGCGCCCACATTTTAGAAGGTCTCTTGATTGCTTTGGATCACATTGACGAAGTCATTCGTATCATCCGTGCAAGTGAAACTGACCAAGAAGCGCAAGCAGAATTGATGAGCAAGTTCAAGCTTTCTGAGCGTCAAAGTCAAGCTATTCTTGATATGCGTCTACGTCGCTTGACAGGTTTGGAACGTGATAAGATTCAATCAGAATATGATGAGTTGATTGCTTTGATTGCTGACTTAGCGGACATTCTTGCTAAACCAGAACGTGTTGCGCAAATTATTAAAGAAGAACTTGATGAAGTGAAGCGCAAATTTGCTGATAAACGTCGTACAGAGTTGATGGTCGGTGAAGTCTTGACCCTCGAAGATGAAGATTTGATCGAAGAAACAGATGTTTTGATTACTCTATCAAATAAAGGTTATATCAAACGTTTGGACCAAGACGAGTTTACTGCCCAAAAACGTGGTGGACGTGGCGTACAGGGTACAGGAGTCAAGGATGATGACTTTGTCAGGGAGTTAGTTTCGACCAGCACTCATGATCACTTGCTCTTCTTTACTAATAAAGGCCGTGTCTACCGACTTAAGGGGTATGAAATTCCTGAATACGGTCGTACAGCTAAAGGATTGCCTGTTGTAAACCTATTGAAACTAGATGAAGGTGAAAGCATTCAAACCATCATTAATGTCGAATCAGAACGTAGTGACGATGCATATCTCTTCTTTACTACAAGAGCTGGTATCGTTAAGAGAACCAGTGTTAAAGAATTTGCAAATATCCGACAAAATGGTCTAAAGGCTTTGAATCTTAAGGAAGATGATGAGTTAATCAATGTTCTGTTGACTGAAAAAGATACAGATATCATCATTGGTACTAAATTGGGATATGCAGTTCGTTTCAACCAATCGACCGTTCGTAGTATGAGTCGTAGTGCCACAGGTGTTAAAGGAGTAAATCTCCGTGAAGGTGACACAGTCGTCGGTGCTAGAGTTATTACTGACCAAGATGAGGTTCTAATCATTACCGAAAAAGGTTATGGTAAACGTACAGTTGCTACGGAGTATCCAACTAAAGGCCGTGCTGGTAAAGGTATGAAAACTGCTAACGTCGTTGAGAAAAACGGTCCACTAGCAGGTCTTCTAACAGTTAAAGGTGATGAGGACTTAATGATTATTACTGACACAGGTGTCATGATTCGTACCAATGTCGCCAATATCTCTCAAACTGGACGTTCTACTATGGGTGTAAAAGTCATGCGTCTGGACGATAATGCTAAGATTGTGACCTTTACAAGTGTTGCTGCAGCTGAGAAGGAAGAAGTTGGAGCAGAAAACGAAACAGAAAGTGAAGAATAATGTCTCGTAAAAGAATTAAAAGAAACAAAAAGAATCGTAAAAATTTATTCATCAATATTTTAGCTTCTTTCCTCATTCTCATTTCCTTGGCTTTGATTTTTAACTCACAAATTAGAAATATCTTTATGATATGGAATACAAACAAATATCAAGTTAGCCAAGTTTCGAAAGAGAAACTTGAAGAAAATGAGAGAGCAGATGGGAATTTCGATTTTAATTCAGTAAAAGCTATCTCATCAGAAGCTGTGTTAGCTGCTCAATGGGATGCACAGAAACTTCCAGTTATTGGGGGAATTGCAATTCCTGAGCTAGAGCTTAATCTACCAATTTTTAAAGGTTTAAATAACATTAATCTCTATTATGGAGCTGGTACTATGAAGCCTGACCAAGTAATGGGACAAGGTAACTATTCACTAGCCAGTCACCACGTTTTTTCAGCTAAAAATGCAGAAAATATGCTTTTTTCTCCTTTAGATCGTGCTGAAAAGGGAATGAAAATTTATTTAACTGATAAAGATAAAGTGTACTCATATGAAATCACTGAAGTTAAACGTGTGACACCTGATCGTGTAGATGAAATTCAGGATCGTGAGGGTATCGATGAGATTACTTTAGTAACTTGTGTGGATTATGATGCCGCTGAGAGAATCATTGTTAAAGGAATTTTATCAGAAACTAAATCATATGCAGAAACATCATCTGATGTTTTAGATGCATTCAATAAACCATATAAACAATTTTCTCTATAGAAAGAGGTCTGCAGAATAATGCAGACCTTTTCTTTTAGTTTTCAGAAATGTGTCCAAAAATACTTTTCAATTTTTCTAAAAAGTAGTATAATGTTCATATTATAGAAATTTTTAGAAAATTCCAAAAGAGGTTTGTTATGGGATATACAGTTGCTGTTGTCGGTGCTACAGGTGCCGTTGGTGCTCAAATGATCAAAATGT
>ERZ773256.181-NODE-181-length-10447-cov-3.27483_pt1 | contig 10447 bp, 9 predicted proteins | sample MGYA00580513_ERZ773256 | MGnify/ENA primary metagenome ERZ773256 (study PRJEB29015, sample SAMEA2738147) | human oral metagenome | biome: human oral; feature: human-associated habitat; material: saliva | place: China | collected 2201 ... | reverse complement strand
AGAAAGACCCTTATAGGGTCAGAGCAAACCACCCGTTCTACGGGTGGTTATGATTCTACAAAATTATCTAATGTAAATGATTAGTCGTGATTTTTTTTGCGGTTTGTAAACAAACCAGGTCCAAGTGTTTCAATGATGATGAACAGCATTGGAATGATAAAGATACCAAACAATGTTGCTGTTGTCATCCCTGCTACTACAGTAATACCCATGGATGTACGAGCACCAGAACCAGCACCAGAAGATACTGCCAATGGCAATACACCAAGGATAAATGCAAAGGATGTCATCAAGATTGGACGCAAACGAATTTTTGCAGCTTCGATAGCAGCATCAACAACGTTCATGCCACGTTCGTCAACACGAATCTTAGCATACTCAATGATCAAAATCGCATTTTTCGCAGCCAAACCTACTAAGGTTAAAAGACCAATCTGCATATAAATATCGTTAGCTAAGGAATATCTACCTGTAAAGTTCAACAAGAATGGAACTAAAGAAGCACCAATCATACCAGATGGTACAGAGAACAATACGGCAAATGGAACCTTCCAAGATTCATACAAGGCGGCCAAGATTAAGAATACAAATACTAGACCTAAACCAAGAATCATGATGGTTTGAGAACCAGCTTTCAACTCTTCACGAGATTGACCGGCCCAGTCATATGTATAACCGGCTGGTAAAGTTTTAGCTGCCGCCTCTTTCAATGCATTAATAGCATCACCAGAGGAATAACCATTCGCTTGAGAACCACCGATTTGTACAGCCATTGCATTATCAAAACGAGTAATACTAGATGGTGTGCCAGTTTGTTCCTTCGTAATATAGTTAGATACTGGAACCATAAGGCCCTTGCTATTACGAACAGCTAGCATATTAAGCTGTTCTGCATTTTGACGGTAAGCGTCTTCAGCTTGAACTACTACTTTATAGTTTTTACCATATGTAGTGAAGTCATTGACTTGAATACTACCATAGAAACCTTGCAATGTAGTAAAGATATCAGCTAATGCCACACCATCTTGAGCCGCTTTTTCACGATTCACATCAAATTGTAAGGATGGTGTAGATGTTTCAAATGTAGTGTAAATAGATTGAATTGCTGGACTCTTACGTGCTTCTGCTAAGAATTCATTAGCATGTTCCGCCATAACTTGTGGGCTGTCACCAGCTTTGTTAATAAGGTACATGCTGAAACCACCTGTAGCCCCTAAACCTGGAATAGATGGTGGATTCAAAGCAACTACAGTTGCTTCTGGTACGCCTTTAGCAGCAAAGCCAAATGTTTGACCAACCATTGCATTAATAGATGTTGCTTGAGTTGTACGATACTTCCAGTCAGACATAGTAGCAAAGATTACACCAGCACTAGATTTTTGACCATTCCCTAAAAGGTCAAAGCCTGCTACAGTAAATACCTCTTGGAATAATTGCTCATCTTTAGGCTTTTCAGGATCATTTTTACCTTCTAAGAAAGAGGCAATTTTTTCAAGGGTCGCCATAGTACGTTCAGATGTAGCACCAGGTGGCTCATTAACAGCAATCATGTAGTAACCACTATCCTCTGCAGGTACAAAGGATGTTGGTAAGAAGTGGAATACTAAACCTGTACCACCAGCAAAGATTAATAATGCAATAACAGTTAAGCTCAAACGATGGCTTAAACGAGCCAATTGGATACCATACCAATTGCTAAAACGCTCTAAAGCTGCATTAAATTTGTTTAACTGACGATGTACCCAGTCTTCACGTTCTTTTGGTGTGTGAGGTTTTAACATCGTAGCACATAGAGCTGGTGTCAAAACAAGAGCGACAATCGCAGAAATAACAACAGATACAGCGATTGTTAAAGCAAACTGTTTGTAAAGGATACCTGTCATACCACCCATGAAGGCAACCGGTACGAATACCGCTACCAATACAAAGGCGATACCAATTACAGGTCCTTGTACATTTTCCATCGCTTTAATAGCCGCCTCTTTAGGAGGTAAGCCATTATATTTTAATTCGTATTCAACAGCCTCTACTACTACGATAGCATCGTCAACTACGAGGCCGATAGCTAGTACCATCGCAAAGAGTGTCAATGTATTAATAGAGAAATTTAATAATACGAACGCCCCAAATGTACCTAGCAAGGATACTGGCACAGCAATCATAGGAATAATTGTAGAGCGCCAAGATTGCAAGAACACATACACTACAATAAGAACGAGTAGCAATGCTTCTACAAATGTATGCTCTACCTCATTGATAGAGGCACTAACGAATTTTGTATTATCTACAACTACGTTATATTGCATATCTGGTGGGAAGGATTTAGATTGTTCATCCAATACCTTCTTAACATTAGCAATAGTTTCTAATGCATTGGCATCATTTTGAAGGGAAATAGCAAAACCTGCTACCTCTTTATGAGCTGACTTAGCAATAAAGTCATACCCTTTAGCGCCAATTTGAATGCGTGCAACATCCTTTAGATGCAACACCTTACCATTGGAACTTTTAATAGCAATGTTACCAAATTGTTCAGGTGTCACAAGACGACCTTCAATTTTGATAGGATATTGGAATGCTTGTTCCCCATTAGTAGGATTTTGACCTACCGTACCGGCTGCAGCTTGTAAGTTTTGCCCCTTAATAGCTGTCGTTACTTCAGAAATAGTAACACCAAGGTTTTGCATTTTGGCAGGATCCAACCAAATGCGCATAGCATAGTCAGAACCGAACTCTTGTACAGAACCTACACCCTTAATAGCTTTGATGGTATCCATCATATAGTTGGTACCATAGTTCTTTAAGAATGTAGAATCATACGTACCATTAGGTGAGCTTAAGGAGAATACCATCGCCATATCACCAGAAGATTTAGTAGTTGTAACACCAACTGCTTGTACCTCTGCAGGCAATTGAGCAAGTGCTGCTTGAACACGGTTTTGAGTATTAACCGTATCCATATCAGCATCTGTACCTTGATTGAACTGAACTGTCAAAGAGTAGCTACCGTTACTAGAACTACTAGATGTCATGTAGTCCATATCTTGTACGCCTACGATTTGTGTTTCAATAACACTGGCTACCGTATCATTAACAACTTGAGCCGTTGCACCTGTATAAGCAGTGTTTACACGAACTGTAGGTGGAGAAATTTGTGGATATCGAGCTATCGGAAGGCTCATCATAGAAATGAGACCTACCAAGGTAATAACAATGGCTATTACAATGGCAAAGATAGGTCGATTAATAAAGAATTTCGACACGATCTAGCCCCCTTCTATTTTGTAGCTTTTAATTGTTCTTTTGAAAGCAATTTAGCATTAACCTTCGCACCGTTTTTAACCTTAGTTAAACCATCAACGATGATTGTATCTCCAGGTGCTAAACCGGCTTTAATAATTGTATCACTACCACTTGTACCGCCAACTTCAACACTTTTTTGTTCTACTACACCATCAGCATTTACAACAAAGATAAAGTTTTTATCCATAATTTGAAGAATAGCGCGACTAGGAACAAGAATAGCATTTTTAAGTTTTTGACCAGGAGAAATTACTGTAGCAAACATATTTGGCAACAACAAATGATCAGGATTTGGGAAGGACGCTTTCAACACAAGCTTACCTGTAGATTGGTCGAGGCTTTTTGCGGCTTGAACAATAGTACCAAATTGGTTATAAGTGTCACCATCAGCAAGTTTTAATTGAATATTTGGACCATTGGAATCATCGCCAGTTGGATTTTTCATGAAGTCAAGATATTCTTGCTCTGTCATACTAAATTCAACAAAGATAGGATCGATAGAATCAATAGTTACTAATGTTGTAGAACCTGCTTGTACAAATGTACCCATATCGATATCATCCATACGTAATGTACCAGAGTATGGTGCATATACCATTGTATCGCCATAGTTATCTTGAGCAATTTTTACGGATGCTTCGTATGCTTCATAAGCGGCCTTAGCTTGTTCTACAGTACTGCGTTGTGTATCTACACGTTGTTGCGCAATAGCATCTTGTTGAGCTAATGTTTCATAACGATTAAGGTCTACTTCAGCATTTTTATAGTTTGCATGAGCTTGAGCAGCTTGTGCTTCTGCATTAGCAAGAGTAGCTTCGTATTGACGAGAATCGATACGATATAATGGCTGGCCAGCTACAACTTGCTCCCCGCCTTTAACAAATTTTTCAACTACGTAACCAGATACACGAGCATGTACAGCTACAGAGTTTTCTGCAACTACTGTACCAGCATAGGTTTGATTTACCTGTGCATCACTTGCAGTAATTTTGTATGCATTGACACTCACGTCGCCTGCTTGCTGTTGATTACTGCCACAACCAGCAACCATTACAGCGGATACAACGAGAGCCGCTAACATACGGGAATAACGGAACTTCATTATCTGTACTCCTTTACACGAAACTAATCATCTATGTGTCATAATTACATATATATCTTTATATATTTTACAGGATTCTATAGACAAAGTCAATTTTTTCGATACCCTTACACCTTTATAAAACATAGATAAAATCTGATCAAATTCATATTCATTGTGCACAATCAAAACGATAAAAATTATTGACATTTTAGATTCTTTGTGTACACATTTTCTAATTAAATATCTGTGCTCCGTGGGGAAATCAAGGGGAAATAAAGGGGAAATAAAGGGGAAATTTCAAGCGAATAAATACGTATTTAAGCAAACATATAGGAACACTAAAAAAAGCTAGAAGATTAGGTAACTACTGCGTTTGTACAGTAATCACGCCTCTTCTAGCTTTAGCTTTAATATTTGGTGGAGATGAGGGTACTACGCCTTATAAATATAGTATATATCTATATTAATAGGATGTATACTACTCATGGTGAAACGCGTGGTGAAATTAAATTCCTGCATAAAAAGAATCTCCTAGTTGGCTCATATAAGCATCATATTCATTACAAGCTTGATCTATAAGATAATCTGAGATCTCTAATATAAATTTATCAAAGTAATCACTCATAACATTAAAATTCATCATATGTAATTTATTTTCTTCCTCAGACTCTGGAACATTAAATATAACACTATCGCGTTTAAAGAAAAGATATAGTGCGTTAACAATGCAAGGCATGTCATCATTAAGAGCGAATTCAGGAACATACTCACACAGCATTTCACGTTTATAAGCTTCATTTACAAGGTTATTTTCAGGGAATAAGGAATCAATTTTCTCAAAGTTTATAATATTGATATATCCACTGTATTCTTCAAATTCAAATTGAGATAATGACACCTTAGGACTAACAATACCAAATATTGACACTTGCTCAAAGTATTCTCCGGCTGGCCGAGCAATTACTGCGCGCATATAACCATCTGTAAAATTATGATCGAAAACAGGTGTTTCATTAGGCCTACCGAAAGTACAAACAAGTTGGCCACCTTTAGCTAATGAATTAGAATAGCTATATAATGTAACGTCATAATATTTTGAGTCAATACCATAAGTTCTTCTATTGTGTTTTTTTGCAAAGTTTTTAACCAATTCTGCAGCACTTGCGTAGAGCATATTTATTTCCTCCCGTACAACGCAATTTCATATTAACTTCATGATAGCATAATGAAGACAAAAAGAAAAGCCCCGGCTATTGAGCCAGGGCCTATAATTATAGTTCTCTAATTTTCTTTTGAATACTATTAACGATACTATTAATACTATTATTTAATATAGATATATATATACGGTTGCGAATCTTCACCCAGTAAGAGTTTGAGGTTTTAATTTCGTCTTCCAAAGGCTTAATAACACCAGCCATTTCTGCTTCGACTAGAGACTGAATATCGTCGAATTTAAGACCTTTTAATACGTTTAAAGCATTTACTTTTGCTAATTCGACCGCATCGTTAATAATCTTTTTACTTAAATCATTCATTATTTAAATCTCCTTCATAAACATAGCTAGAGCTTCTTGTTTTTCGTTATCCATACGATCATAAACACCTTGACGTACATCGTAGCCTAATCGAGGGCTAATCCATTCGTCACTTTTATTAGACTCGTAGATACCGACGATTAAATCATAGTCGAAACGTAATGCATCGACCCAGGATAAGTTCCATTCAGAAGTATAACCAGGTACATATCTTAGTGCCTCGTTAAATAAATCGACGATGTTGCCCGGGCCATATTGTACGGCTCTAGACCAGATCACGTCTTTTAAGGCGTTAGAATGGTTATCGGCATGGAAACCTTCGTTAGCTAAATATCGACATGCTCGATCATAGTATTCGGACTTGATATAATCGTGTTGCATTTGTAAAAAGCCTTGAGAATCGGCTGACGCCAAATACTTCCACTGATCGATGAAGGCATCACTATTAACTTCATACTGATTTAAGCTATTTGCATAATCAGCATAAAAACCGCCTTGATTGATGCCCCATTCTAAGAATGCATCGACACTACCGGCTGCGCTGGCCAGTTGGTATGCACCATAACTAATACCGCCTAAATCACCGACCCCAGAGGATACACATCCAGGATTACCGTTAGATTCGTAAGATGCACTTAAATCGCCTAATGCCATTTGTCTTCTCCTTTACGTATAACTGCGGCTCCACCGATGAAACCGACTAAACCAGATGCTATATTCGTCGATAATTCTGTCCTGTCGTATAGTATCGACATAATAAGCGCTATAACGAGACCGCCGACAGCCAGAATTTGGACGATAGCTTGAAGTTTATCGTTATTAATCATGTAAACCTCGTATGATAAAAGGAGCCCCATAAAGAGCTCCTTTATTTAAACTATTTAATTCTGTCTCGAAGGGCTTCAAGTTTATCGCTTAAGCTATCGATACGTGTATGACTCAATTTAGCAGATTCCTCTACTATCGAGATACGACGATCGAGTGCTCGACGATCTTCTCTCGAAGCCTCGATCTGTTTTTGGATTTCGATATATTGTTCTTGAATATTATCGAGAATTGCGGTCTCTTTTTTTTCGAACGCTTTACGTTCAGAACGATCTTCTTCAAGTTTATGGAGACCTTTTAGAAGTACGAATATTAAACCGATCGCACTAATTATAGCCGTTATAATTTCTGCGTTTGTCATAAAGTATCCTTATTTTTCGTTATATGCTTCATAATCTTCTTTATGAGCTAATACATCTTGAATCTCTGTCCAAACTTTACTTAATGGAGTTTTATTTAAATATTCAATCGTAGGCTGGTTAGCTGTTATAAAGAGTTGGTTATCTGTTTCAGTAGTACTAAACATGTCATTTGTTATATATTGATTTGTACCAGCTTTTTTAAGTCGATAAATCTTACATTTATTTTTATCAGATTCATCAAGAAATACAGCTATAACACGATTGTCGTTATTAACGCCTTTTTGGAAAACAGCTAAACCATAATCGCCATATCCAACACTAAAAGTAAATTTACCATCATTTGGCATCTCTTCAAGTTCAACAAATGTCATATTATTAGTATCGTTATTTAATCTAATGAAGGCTTTAATAGGTGAATTAGCTTTGATAGCATCACTTAACTGTTTAGTTAAATACATACTTCTCCATGGGCCTTTACCATAAGGAACACTTTGATGTTCTACAGAGTTAACACATTTTTGACGACGAGAGAATAAGTTATTAATTTCATCAAAATTGTTAAGGAATTTGCCACGCAAGCCAGTAAATCTACCTAACATATCTAAACCGTTTAAATACATAGGTTTAGGTTCTGGAGTACCGTTAGCCGCTAATACTTGTCTTCTAAACTCTTTAATATTAGAAGCTTGTTGTAACTGTTGTAGTGCTTGATTAGAGAAGGTTATATATAGTTCGAACGGTTTGTTTGTGATTTTAGTGTTGTCTATTTCGGCGGTATTTGTTTTAGTAATGTTATAGATGTATACTTCGATATTTTTATGTTTTTGATTATTACTATCGATGACGAAGTTTATGCTAACAAATACGATAAATAAGGGATAACCCTTTATATATAAGTGAACATAGTTACCCGGGGATAAGTTGCCATACCATTCTTCTTTATCTATATAAAATGGAATACTATTATTATTATTTGTATAAAACATTGGACGTAAAGATATAGCGTCAGCTGTCTTATCATAATAATAAATAAAGCCTGTTTTAGGCATTGCTTTAAAACTCATCGCTTGAATCATAATAGATGAATCTATTAGCAACAGCGGATTTTGTCCATATGAACCTAACGTAATTGTTTTAGTTTCTAATGACGGAGCTAAAAAGTCGCTTAGACTCTTTGCTGTGCTACCAGAAATGCCATTAGATTTCAGATAAAGAGTATTAAAGTCGGCTAGAGGTTGATTTCTATAGCCCTTTAACCAGTTATAAGTATTAACGTCTTTAAATACAATATCTTTACTGTCTTGAAGCGTTAATTTAAGATTATCGTTATGGCCGTCGAATACTACACTAGAGTTTCCACTTGTTGAAAAACTACGATAAGCTGTTTCTCGAGGGAAATAAGTCCCGTTAGTGATACCAAAGTCATCATTATAATAATTATTAAAACTACCTCTAATACTATTGCTTTTTGTAACGCCACCACCGATTTCGACCATCTGATATTTTTGAGTGCTAGCGGCAGTTTTATCGCTAGTCCTGACAAACAAAGCTTCGTTGCCGTTATCGTATCTAAATTTATTAACGATGTACCAGTCGGGTTCACTAGTGGTAATCTGCTTAATTTCGTCGGCGAATTTACTTAATTTACCTTCCGAGGTAATACCTTTAGCTGTAATAGCATCTTTAATAGCTTGTTTTTTAGTCTGAATACTATTTACTTCGTTTATTAAATCTTGTATTGCCATAGTATTCTCCTTAATTATTAACGTTTCTTAACGCTGTTAACAAAGAATTCATATCGTTATTATATTGAGTAGTCGTTACATAGCTATTTAAGTTAGCTTTTGTAGCGTACGTATTATTGGCGTTAGCTGTTGTTACGTAGTCATTAAGACTAGCTGTAGTAGCATAAGAATTTAATACCGACTTAGGAGCGTATAACTGATCGGCTTTAAATTGATTAAGGACTTCACGACCATTAAGATATGCTACTGAAGGATACACAGTGAGAATAGGCTGGTTATTTTTATTCTTAATAACGAGGTTGGTCGGATTAGATTCAAAGATATGATTAGCTAAGGTAAGCGTTGTGGAATTACCGACATCTGTCTTCTTAGCATATGTAGATTCTGCATCGGCTTTAGATAGATAAGTAGTATTAGCGTTAGCAGTCGTTAGATAATTATTTAAGTTAGCGGTCGTAGCATAAGCACTTAAGTCTGTTTTTTTGGCATAAGTATTATCAGCCGTAGTAGATGTTAAATAATTATTTAAACTAGCAGTAGTCGCGTAACTATTTAAGTCTGTTTTTTTAGCATAAGTAGTATCTGCATCGGTTTTAGTTAAATAACTTTTTAAGCCGTAGGTAACGAATTGCTTACTTGCATAACTAGTTAACTCATCCTTAGTAGCATAAGAATTTAATGCTGTTCGTAATGCATAGTCGCCTACGGGAGCATATAACGTATTAGCTTTATCTTGCGTTAATAAAGACTTATCGTTATGAGTAATCGTATTAGCATCAAAAGCAAATACATTGTTCTCGGATGCATTTTTAAATAAAATACGATTATTTTCAGATACGACGCTATAACCATTTAATTTAATCGGTGTATTATTAGTAAAAGTATACTGGCCTGTTAATGTCGAATTTTCGGTTTTCTTAACGAAAGGAGTTAAGTCGATATTTTCAGCAGTACCAGGAGGTCCTTGAATACCTTGAGGACCACGAGGCCCTGGATCGCCCTTATCGCCTTTAGGGCCTTTTAAATTGCCTAGTCTAATTCTTGCCATTATTTAAATCTCCTTCCAGAAGCCTACGATATCCAAAATGTAACGTTTATTATTACCGGCAACACCCCAGCCTTTAACTACACGACTATTAGGTTCTACATAGACACTATTATTGCTAGCATCGACAGAAGTTTCTAATAAACGAGTCGGTACAGGAGCATCGTTAGGAAGCGTACATAACACGCCACCGTTGCCCGATCCATTTCCGGTTACTTTCATATCGAGGTGAAGCTTACCGAAGCCACTTAATGCACTATATTCGAGATAACCACGAGTAAGACCAGCAGCACCAGGTTGAGCTATTCCCCATACGACATCGTATGTCTTAGTGGCAGATGTAGTTTTCGGAGTAGATGGCGTTACATTGCCAGAGGCTCCGTAGTTAATATCGACAAATAAATCGCCATTTTCTTCGAGCGTGAAAGCAAAGTTAGGAGATAGACCTTGATCGCCACGTTCGCCTTTCTCGCCTCTAAGACCTTGAATACCTTGAGCACCTTGAATACCTTGTGGACCGCGTAATGCTTCCAGCTGCGTTTGAG
>ERZ773256.180-NODE-180-length-10463-cov-4.24078_pt1 | contig 10463 bp, 5 predicted proteins | sample MGYA00580513_ERZ773256 | MGnify/ENA primary metagenome ERZ773256 (study PRJEB29015, sample SAMEA2738147) | human oral metagenome | biome: human oral; feature: human-associated habitat; material: saliva | place: China | collected 2201 ... | reverse complement strand
ATAATAGCACGAGCGACACTAATAATATTTTCTTTATCATTCATACGCTTCTCCCAATAGAATAATACCCTTATATTTACAATTTTCCATTAGAAATACTGAAAAATCGATCAAAAAATCCTCTCAACTTTTGCAGCACTATTTCACGCTTTTTAGTACGTTCACCTCCTGCCGAAAAACGCGAGATTGGCGGCAGTATTCGCGACAAGTCCGTTCCAGTCGATTGGATATATCCGTCACGAAAAGCATTTTCGACAAATGAATACGTTGCCTTTTTATTCAATTTTTCATCATCAATAATTTGGTCTAGCTCTTCAATTTTTCTTGATTTAACAAACTCCTGCCAATCACCATCAACCGAACTATCAACCGTGAGTGAATCAATAAACTGTTCAATTAAATCCTTTTTATTGCGTAATTCTATAGACGAATTAACCGCTTTATCGATATCAACCAAGATCTCTTTATTGTTCAAATGGCTATCATGATATTGACGAATCAATTCTAAAATGTAATCTATATTTATTTCAACCTGCTTAATAAGCTCCATTTCAAACACCAAATCGTCATTGATATTCTCCTTGTTGCTATCAGTTTTTGGTCGCAGCTCATTGTAGAGATCGATGTACATACTGTGATAATCTTGCACATCTCGCTGACTTAATATCTCCCGTCCGATGAATTCATCAAAGCTAGACAAAATGTTCTTCACCCTCAGAATTGCACTATACAATCTCACAAATTCTTTTTTATTCTGTTCGCCAGTTATCATCTCGCCAACTGGGAATTTATCTTTTATTTCTGCAATTAAATCAACATATCCTGGAGTTCGTTTTCCAGAATCCTCATCATAGCCATAATAATAATCTCGGAAAGGACGCAGTAGAACAATACCTTTAGCTTCACGATCACCAAATAGCGCCAAAGCTTCATTAGTCTCTTTCTCTAAGTTGCGGAACGTAACAATATTACCGTAAGTCTTTATTGAATTAAGAATACGGTTCGTTCGCGAATAAGCCTGAATCAACCCATGCATACGCAAGTTTTTATCAACCCACAACGTATTCAAAGTCGTAGCGTCAAATCCCGTCAAAAACATATTCACCACGATTAGTAAATCGATTTCTCGATTCTTCATACGCAAACTCACGTCTTTGTAATAATTCTGAAACCGTTCAGCACTAGTGTCGTAATTTGTGCCAAACGTCGCATTATAATCGCGAATTGCACCTTCCAGAAAATCACGAGACGAGACGTCCAATCCGTCAGTATTTTCCGAGTTTTCATCATCCATGCCGTCCATTTCCAGATCAGGATCGTTGGCTCCGTAGCTATAAATCGTAGCTATCTTTAACCGACTTGCCTCAGGAAGGTTGCTTTGTTGACGCTTAAACTCATTGTAATAAAGCTTCGCCGTATCAATTGAACTCACTGCAAAAATTGAATTAAATCCACTCAGCCGAATTTTATCTTTCGCCTCTTCAACTGCCGCTCTATTTCGTGCCGACGCAACCTCGTGGACGTTCATTAATCGAGTAAATGCATATGACTTAGCGTTACGCATTGTTTTCTGATCAAAATGTTCACGGATATACTCAACAATATTACTTATCCGTTGCGGCGAGTTCAATGCTCGTTCACGATCAATATCTCGCACCTTCTGCTGATCATCGACCTCGTCCGCTTCACGAATCGTACGAATATAGTCAATCCGAAACGGTAACACATTCTTATCAGTAATCGCATCAACTATTGTATAGGTATGCAACTTATCACCAAACGCCTGCTCAGTTGTCCGTAAGTCAACTCGCCCTCCACTTGACGCATTATCAGCAAATATCGGCGTGCCAGTAAAGCCAAATAGATAATAATTTCTAAAACTCTTAGTAATGGAATGATGCATGTCACCAAATTGCGAGCGGTGGCACTCGTCAAAGATAATAACCACGTGATCATCAAACGCCTTATGTCCCTGATTGCGTTTAATGAATGTGTCAAGCTTCTGAATGGTCGTGATAATAATCTTCGCATTCGGATCACCCAATTGCCTTGTCAGAACCCGCGTACTAGTATTACTATTTGCTGCACCTTCCTGAAATTTGTCATACTCTTTCATCGTCTGATAATCGAGGTCTTTACGGTCAACCACAAAAAGCACCTTGTCGATATAGTCTAATTTGCTTGCCAGCTGAGCAGTCTTAAAACTAGTCAACGTTTTGCCGCTGCCCGTGGTATGCCACACATAACCGCCAGCCTCAATAGTACCGAGCTTTTTATAATTTGTAGCAATCTGGATACGATTCAAAATACGCTCAGTTGCTACAATTTGATACGGACGCATTACCAGCAATAATTTGTCACTAGTAAACACGCAATATTTCGTCAGAATATTCAACAGCGTATGCTTAGACAAAAAGGTCGCCGTAAAATCTATCAAATCGGTAATTGGGCGATTTTTAGCATCCGCCCACCAACTGGTAAATTCAAAGCTATTGCTGGTTTTCTTACTACGATGCGAGTCTGACTTTCCAGCTTCATTAATATGTTGCCAGCGCGTTGTATTGCTGTAGTATTTTGTGTGCGTGCCATTACTAATCACGAACAATTGAGCATATTCAAACAACCCACTGCCCGCCCAAAAACTATCCCGCTGATAGCGATTAATCTGATTGAAAGCTTCCTGTAAGGGCACACCACGCCTTTTTAGCTCGATATGTACCATCGGTAAGCCATTCACCAGCAGCGTCACATCATAACGATTATCACGCGCGCCCGAAACTTCATATTGATTAATTACCTGCAGATAATTATTATGTATGTTCGTTTTATCTAGCAGTCGAATATTAATCACCTCGCCGTTATCTCGCTGCAATAATTGCATGTGATCTTCCTGGATTTTGAAAGTTTTCTCAGGTATACCCTCATTGCCATTAGCAATCCGCTCCGCAAAGAACCGCTCCCATTCGACATCAGAAAACGTATAATTATTCAGCTTTTCCAGCTGCGTGCGCAGATTCTGTATCAAATCGCTCTCACTCTTAATCGGCAAATACTCATATGCCTGCGCTTGCAATTGTTTGATTAACTCCTGCTCTAATTCCGCCTCGCTCTGGTAATTCGTTGCCCGCTGGTAAGGCGAAATGTAATCGCTAACAACGGTACTGTCGCTATTTTCAGCAATCATATCATATTTCATTTTGAACACTCCAACTCTTTGAATGTTAATAATTTATTACGGTAATATTCGTATTGCTTGCGGCGAGCTTCAATCTCGGCTGGCAAACCAATGGAAATATCATTTACGAGTGCGTCGAATTTATCAAGGATGGAGACAATCCTTTCCTGTACTGTAAGCGTCGGTACAGGAATTTTTATTTTTTTGACATTCGGCACTGTTAACTGAGGAATACTTCCGCCACTGTGACCAATTTCGGTAACATTAAGGACATAGTTTAAGAATTTTACAGTAATTATCTTTGTGTCCGGTATCAGAGTAATCAACCGTACAATTGGTGTGAATTTCTCACTGCGAACCGCATGGTAGCCAATAGTACCCCGAGCTGAAATCGTAACAGCTTTTTTATTAATTTTATACGAGTCTGAATATCCATATAGGGCATTTAGTTCTGTTCCATTTGAATATATTGGATATGGAAATTCTTTTGTGGGTTGAGTATTTCCTTTTATATAATTATTCGGTAAATCCCCCCCTGCCGATATAGCTTCGCAAACCGACTCCAGCGTCTTCCACTGTGCTACACTGGCGTTTTTATCGAAAACCAGGAGACTATTGCGATAGTACTCATACTGCTTCTTTCTCGCTTCTAGCTCTGCTTCTAGCTCTGCTTCTAGCTCTGCTTCTAGCTCTGTAAACGAGTCTAGCACACGCACAATCTCTTTTTGAACCTCAAGAGGTGGGACTGGGATAAGGAATTTTGATAGCCACACAGTACTCATATTCTTTTGTCCGCCGCCAGTCGAACTCTCAAAAGCTGCTTTTTCAAAGACATCTTGATCAAAAAAATGGAATAAATATCTAGTTAGGATTTCTTCACCCGACCTAATACAGGCAATTCGCTGATTTAATCCAGCAGGTAAAGCATTCTTCGTTATCATAGCAACACGACCGACGTTTCCTGTCAGTGACATCACTAAGTCATTTTCTGACAATAAATATTTCGAGATCTCGGTTTTACACTCTAGGGGATAGTACTTTATATCCTTATCAGATAATCTTCCTTTTTGAACATCAGAAATTCTAATTACCCTAATTCCATCCTGTGAATATTTTTCACTTTTAAACGCATACCCATTAAGTATCTTGGCGAGCTGGCTCAGTTCTTTAAACTCCACCCCATCCGGACACAGCTCTTTAATCAAATCATCAATTTTACTCATAACAAGCCCCTTACTCGCTCATATAGACAAACTAGCTCATCAATACCAATGTCAATGATTGGCTCGTACATAAATGAATTAATATGGATATTTGCCGGAGTAATGATGCTAACCTGCTCTAGAACGTCTAATATGCCTTTCTTAGTTTCATCGCTTCCAAATTGACCCCGAAACGCATTATACAATTGCCAGAATTGATCTTTGCCGATGTTTGACGGGCGTTCTATATAGGTAAGGATTTTTTGCTCTGCCAGAAGTCGAATCGCCATGGATAATACTATCTTATCCCCTAGATTTATGCCGTCATGAGGATCTTGTTGAATCTGATCAGCAACGCTAAAAATAACATCTATAACTTTTTTAGTCTTATCTGGAAACTCAAACTGCACATTTAACATGTCGGCAAAGACATTCTCAATATCGCTTAGTTTTATATCGCAGGTAGCAGGTATGTTGTTTTGGTCGTCAGCTTCTTTGTCGTGAAGTAAATGTGTTAACAATAAATATTCTCGCGATTTATTCCCTTTTTGATAGTTATATAACTCTCGTACGAACGGTATAGCGGCAACAAGTAGCCTCTCGTCCTTACCACACTCACTACGCCATTTATTAAAAGGGTCGGTAATCATTCTATCTCCACCTGGCAACAGTCTAATCTCGTCATTATCTCTTTCTGCTATAAACGAATGATCCCATCTACCGTTTGCCAATATTCGCATCTGTAGTGTACGATAAAAATCAAAATTATGAGTTAAAACAATGCTTTTGAAATTTTTGCTCTTGTTTAAGTCGTTTAAGTACTGAATAATAGCGTACTTGTTCTTATAGTCAAACGAGTCGGCAATGTCATCTATAATAAATAGAGTTTCTTTATTTTCTTTCTCTCGTGATTTTATGTCAAATATTACATTTAGTAGATAGAAAGCGCGTCGCTCCCCCTGGCTTAGAACATTTTCTGTTAACACGCTTTTATCCACTAGTTTACTGCCGTAACTATATATAATAGTCGGCATATCTTGACCTAGAATTGCATCACCTCGGTTTTTAATGCTGAAAGAAAATGGCAAACTAGTAAATCGAGTTTTGAACTCTTCTATCGTATCGTCCCACAGACCCCTTGAACCATTTGCTGCAGCCACAATCTTCTCAATATCTGGCTTTTTCGTATTGTAGTTTTCAACTAAACTAATAACCGCAGATTCAACTTGTTTTAGAAAACTACACCACACCTCCCTACGAAATTCGTCATAATTAGTCAGTTTAGCAATCAGAGTCTTGTCTTTCTCAATAACTTTTTTAAAATTTCTTAGCTCTTGGTTTCCTTGTAGCTTCTTGTCAATCTTGTCAAAAATATCCTTAATCTCTTGATTATCAAAAACTTTTTTAATCTCATTATCGATAACCTCTGACAATTTCTCTGCACTATCAACTAAGGTCCCATCTTTTAATGAAAGTTTATGTCCTGATTGGAAATATTCGTCACCTTTTATTGAATTACAAAGAGCGCTTGCTTCAATTGTGCCGAAGACTCGCTCTCCGTTATTTGAAAAGAATTGTGAACTTGACAGCAGTTCATTATATTTATCACTATACTTTTTCAACAGGTTATAATTTTCACTTAGGAAGTCACGCACTTTCCCTTTAGGATCAAATATATGATTATAAACAAAATCAAACGTACTATTTGACTGTTTTACGTCGTCTATTATGGTAGCCAAAACTTCAAATATCGAACGTTTTTTAGTTCCTGGGTCAGAAAAAGAGTCAATGATTTCTTGCTCGTAATTACTGCTGCCAGTAATTCTTTTCAGGGGACTTAATGCAGATTTTTTCTCATCGTCTAATTCTTTAAAAATCTCAACGTATTGTTGGCGAATCTCTTTGTTGGCGAGTAAGGTGAGGATAGCCTCTTCTGACTTAAACGCAGACTCATCATAAGACTTAATAACCTTGATTTCATCAGGTGCTATGTCTCGCTCGTTTCCATTGTCGTCTTTAACCATGACTTTGTAAGTAGGCTGCAAAGTTTTATCAAGCTGATCATGAGGTTTAGTTTTTCCTCTAGGATCACTCATATCCTTAAAGGTTTTCGCAAAAGAGGTTTTCATAGTACCGTTTGGAGCATAAATTAGCTGCATATTAGATTTAGAAAAGTCAAAGTCGCCACATAACCTATGAATGCCATAACAATACTCAAAATTGATTTCTACTTTCTGGATACTCATTTTATTTTACCTTTCAACTTCTTAGCCGTTTTCTTAATATTATCCAGATAATCCTCCTCCACACCACTCAAATTTTTCGCCTTATACCTACGGTACTCAGCCAACGCTTTTTCTTTAGCCTGCTTAGTGCTGATTTTTCCAGCATCGTCCAGCAGTTTGCGACCAGTCGAACTAAGAATAGTATCAAGCTCACGAAGATGATCAGCCATACGCATTGGTTTTTCTTCCATGGCGTTAATTTCAGCAATATCGAAATAAGCCGAGACCAAGTTATTAAGCACTTTCAATTCTTTTTGGCTGAGATAATTCTTTGCCACCATAGCCTCTGCCTGGGTTGGTTGTTTACCTTTGAAATTGGTCATTCCTACAAAAGGCTTATCACTATCAACACGATAATAAATCACTTCGCCAGCTGTATTGCCATGCGCTGCATAGTGTAATTTGTTTTGCACTATGGCAAAGAATCTTTGTGACTGGTCAGTTTTTGGGTCGTAGTCTTCTGCGGTAGCGTATAAATCCAGCACTTGCCGATAGAGAACTTTTTCACTACTGCGAATGTCGCGAATTTCATCAAGCAGTTCTTTCCAATGATTGCCGCCGCCAAGATTTTTAAGACGCTCACTGTCAATAGCGAAGCCTTTGGTGATATACTCCCGCAAACGATCGGTCGCCCAGATACGAAACTTCGTGGCGATATTTGACTTGATGCGGTAACCAAGTGAGATAATCATATCAAGATTATAGTAATTTACTTCATAATTCTTGCCGTCGGAAGCAGTTGTTCGGAAATTCCGAACAACTGAATTTTTATCAAGCTCGCCCTCGTCAAAGATATTTTTTATATGTTCGCTAACATTAGCTTTACTCGACTGATATAGCTCAACCAGTTGCGCTTGCGTCAGCCAAACCGTCTCGTCCTGAAATCGAACATCAACTTGTGGTTTACCGTTATCGTCAACGTAGACAATTACATTGCCGCTATCTTGCGTCATCATTATTCCCCTCGAGATCTGCAACTATCTTATCAATCTCCGTCCGTAACTCCGACTGACGAGCCACAATCTTCGCAATATCAGCATTGAGCTCAGTAATGTCAATCACTTCTTGCGTATCCTCCACCTCGACGTACGAGCTAACTGATAGGTTGTAGTCATTGGCGACATCTTCATAAGTTGCAACTTTTGCAAAATAATCAATATCTTGCCGATTTGTGAAGCTATCCAGGATTTTCTGTCGATTTTCTTCGCTTAACTTATTTTTATTACCCTGACGGACAAACTCAGCACTAGCATCAATAAACAAAATATCGCTTGCTGTCTTATTCTTTTTTAAGACTAATATACACGTGCTAATCGTCGTACCAAAGAATAAATCTGGTGGCAATTGAATCACGGCATCGACGTAATTGTTATCAACCAAATATTTACGAATTTTTGCCTCAGCTCCGCCACGATATAACGCACCAGGGAACTCAACAATCGCCGCCGTACCGCTAGCGCTCAGCCAGCTCAACATATGCATAGTAAACGCCAAGTCAGCCTTGCTGCGTGGAGCAAGTACTCCAGCTGGACTAAATCGTGGATCGTTAATAAGTGTTGGATTACTATCGCCGTCCCATTTAATTTTAATACTGTACGGTGGATTAGAAACAATTGCATCAAACGGCTCATCATCCCAATGTTTTGGGTCTTTTAATGTATCACCATGCGCAATATTAAACTTTTCATAATTAATATCGTGTAGGAACATATTGATGCGGCAAAGATTATAAGTCGTAATATTAATTTCTTGACCATAAAAGCCTTGCCTAACATTATCCTTACCTAGAACTTTTGCAAATTTTAGCAATAACGAACCAGAACCTGCCGCTGGGTCGTACACTTTATTTACCGACGTTTTGCCAACAACAGTTATTTTCGCCAGAAGCTCACTTACTTCCTGTGGAGTAAAAAACTCACCTCCAGATTTTCCAGCATTACCAGCGTACATGGTCATCAAATATTCATACGCATCACCAAAGGCATCAATTGTATTATCTTCAAATCTACCAAGCTCTAATTCACCAATAGCATTCATCAGCTTCACCAATCGATCATTACGACTAGCGACAGTCGGGCCAAGTTTATTACTATTAACATCTAAGTCGTCAAACAGCCCACGAAAATCATCCTCACTATCAAAACCTTTAGCCGACTGTTCGATGTTACGAAATACTTTGCTTAGAGTTTCGTTCAGATTTTCATCATTTTTAGCGCGCTTACGAACATTTTCAAACAGCTCACTTGGTAAAATATAAAAACCTTTATCGTTTACTGTCTCCTCACGACCAAACTCAGCCTGATCATCACTAAGTTCCGCATAATTAAAATCATTTGCGCCAGTCTTTCGCTCTTCAGCATTAAGATGATTAACCAAATTTTCTGATATAAACCGATAAAATAAGAATCCCAATACATATGCTTTAAAATCCCAACCATCAACCGAACCTCTCAGCTCATTTGCAATCTTCCAAATAGTATTATGTAATTTGGTACGTTCTTGTTCTTTACGATTATCACCTGTTGTCATATTAAATATTATACTATGTCCCATTCTTATCTTATGATTATTTCCTGTTTTATCGAAGAGGTCTTAATAGCCAAAAAACCTAGCAATTCCACTAAAGGTAAAAACATATTGACGCCATAGCTATTTGAAGTCTTATCATCTTCCGGATTCAACGGACTATCATCAGCCCAAACCCCCGGATAAACGCCAGACATATTTGTATCATTGGCATCATCTTCGTCACAATTATAATTAGCTTTTTCCTCCGATGAATTATCTGACGAAACAGGAATTTCTTGAAAAACTGGAATATTTAATTCCCTGTTCAAAATATTATCGGTATCATCACAATAATCGCTCGATTCTTCAATTTTTACAGAGCATTTTGACTCATCGCAATTATCCGTAGTAACCAATTCGCCACATTCTTCAGGCAATTCAGCTTTTTCTGCAACTTTTTTTACAACCTTATAGACGATATTATTCTGACCAATTTCATCGTCAGCTAATTTCAAATCGGGAGTAAATTGTCCTATTACTTCAGACTTATTGGTCGGCAATTCTTCCGATTCACGCGTAACTTCTTCGCCCAATTCTGCGCAGTCACCCAAATCATCCACCGCATTATCCGTTTTTCTCACAACCGTATGATCGTCAAAAATCTCAAACGTAACAACATTCTCTGAATCTTCGAAATATACTTCACGCTCTCTAAAATCGCGTTGCGGTAAAATTGGCGAATCCTTCTTATTTTCTATCAACTCAACAGATTCAATTCTTTCACACACAGCCTCATAGCTCAACTCCGCCTCAGCTGGCACATTATTATTATCTTTCATCGCCACATCAATTTCATTATTGACTTGAACAAAATCACGCACAGGCGAGGAATTTGACTCATTAGAAATAACTTTCTCAGCCAAACATTCCTCTGGAGCAGAATCTTCCAAAATCGGCGCAGAGTTTATATCGTTTTCATCTCCTACATGACTATCTTTCTTTATAGGTAATTCTCTCGGCAATTCATCCTCTTTATCAACAGCCGGAGCTTGATTCTCAGAAGACATATCTATTTTTTCATCGACGTATTCCGAGTCCATCAGGTTAATTTGACTAGCCGCCTCGGCCTCCTCCGACCCTTCGTTAATTTTCAGCGGGATATTTTCTTTGACTATTTTCGTGCTTGGAATATTTTCCGACAACTCACTTTCATTATTCAAACATTCATCATCCGTCGATTTGTTCACTTCATTACTTTCTACCGACACGCGTATCGACGCGCCATCGTCGCTC
>ERZ773256.178-NODE-178-length-10491-cov-2.08873_pt1 | contig 10491 bp, 9 predicted proteins | sample MGYA00580513_ERZ773256 | MGnify/ENA primary metagenome ERZ773256 (study PRJEB29015, sample SAMEA2738147) | human oral metagenome | biome: human oral; feature: human-associated habitat; material: saliva | place: China | collected 2201 ... | reverse complement strand
GAAAGATTCTTATCAGTTGCATCAGCAACGAGCAGCAGAAGATCAGCTTCCTGAGCCTCTACCAGTGTAGATTTAAAAGACTCAATCAGATTAGTTGGGAGCTTTTGAATAAATCCAACAGTATCCGTAAGAACAATCTTTCTGCCTTCATCAAGAGAAAGTGCTCTGGTAGTTGGATCAAGAGTTGCAAAGAGTTCGTCTTTTGCATATACATCTGCTCCAGTTAGTTGATTCAAAAGCGTTGATTTACCAGCATTGGTATATCCAACAAGTGAGACACTAAACGTTCCAGAATTCCACCTGGACTTAGACTGAACTTCTCGCCTTTGGCTGAGCTGCTTGAGCTCATTTTTTAAGGTTGAAATGCGCTTTCTAATAAGACGACGGTCAACCTCAAGCTGGCTCTCGCCCTGGCCAAATCGGCTACCAATGCCACCACGAGTTTGCTCGCCTACCAGGTGACTCCACATACCACGAAGCCGTGGAAGTACATACTGAAGCTGTGCAAGCTGTACCTGAAGTCGTCCTTCCTTTGTTCGCGCGTGAATACCAAAAATATCAAGAATGAGCGCTGTTCGGTCAATTACTTTAACCGGCTCGCCAAGTAATTTTTCTAAATTAGATTGCTGAGAAGGCGTGAGCTCATCATCAAAAATGACAACGTCAGTATTGGTGTTTCTTACCAGAGAAACAAGTTCCTCAGTTTTACCTTTGCCAATGAATGTTTTGGGGATAGGTGCATCAAGTTTTTGCGTAAGACGCATAAAAACTTCAGCGCCGTCAGTTTGTGTCAGGCGCTCAAGCTCGTCCATTGATTCTTCAAGCGACCAATCGCTTTTACCGCAATCAACACCGACAAGAATTGCGCGTTCAACTTTAGGAGCTGTAGAAAATGGAACAAAACGACCCATAAACTCCCCATCTTAGACAAGGTAAATACGTTAGTTTTTAATGCGTCCTACTAGCATTGTACGTCACCATGCTGCGTAAGAATCAGCTTAAGTGCATCGTTGGGCGAAAGTTGGTCCATATCCAGCCACCTAACTCGACCGTCGCGTTTAAGCCAAGAAATCTGACGCTTAGCATACTGCCTGGTATGCTGCTTAATAAGCTCACGCGTTTGTTCAAGCGACTGTTCACCAGCAAAGTATGCAAAGAACTCTTTGTAGCCAATCGCCTGCCCAGCCGTACAATTTTCAGAGAGACCTAACTCAATAAGCGCTTGAACCTCTTCAACAAGCCCTAGCTCAAACATAAGATCAACTCGGAGGTTTATTCGCTCATAAAGACGCTGGCGGTCCATCGTAAGGCCCCATATCTGGGCGTCAAAGTACGGTGTGTGAGCCTTTAGACCCTCATGGTGAGAAGCATACGACTTGCCCTCTTCCAAGAGCTCTAAAGCCCTTACAACGCGTCGTACGTTATTTGGATGGATGAGCTCTGCACTTGCTACATCTTTTGTGGCGAGAAATTCATGCAGGCCCTCAGCACCAAGCTCTTGAGCAAGCTTTTCATAACGAGTACGTACAGGAGACTCGATTGACCCTGAGGGAAACTCCATCTGATCAATAATCGAATCAAGATAAAGACCCGTTCCGCCACAGAATACAGGTGTTTTACCAGCTTTAATAAGCTTATGAGCTTTTTCACGAGCTGCCACTTGAAACATCTGGACAGAATATTCTTCTGAAATGTTGGCACAATCCACCATAAGAAGAGGAACTTCTCGCTCCTCAACAGGAGTTTTAGCAGTGCCAATATCCATGCCACGATAGACCTGCATTGCATCAACAGAAATGACAGAGGTCTCAAGCTTCTTGGCTACCAGCTCAGACAAGGAGCTTTTGCCCGAAGCCGTGGGACCTACAATGCAGATAACCGAGCCATGGGAGCTCATCGAGGATCAGACTCCATGGTTCCGCGCAAATACCAGGTACGAGCCTCATCAATATGGACATCAACAATTTTGCCGATAAGATCTTCTGGCGTGTAACCTTCTGGCAGATTGAAGTGAACTGTTTGGTTCTTCTCGCTATGTCCCACCATGACCGTATTGTCACGCTTGGAAGTTCCTTCAACAAGAACAGCCTGTGTGGTATTGAGATCTACCTGATTAGCGTCATGCGCCTGCTGAGCCACAAGCTCTGCAAGCCTATCAAAGCGCTCCTGGATGACCTCGTGAGGCGTGTTGTCTTCGTATTTTGCCGCAGGAGTGCCTGGACGCTTAGAGTAAATGAAGGTATATGCGGAAGAGTATCCTGCTTCTTTGACCAAAGAAAGCGTATCCTCAAAGTCTTCCTCAGTCTCACCGGGGAAGCCAACGATAATGTCAGTTGAAAGCGCCAGTCCTGGAATAGCCGCACGCAGGCGAGAAACCACGTCTAAGTACTCTTCTCGTGTATAGCTGCGGTTCATCTTCTTGAGAACACGCGTAGAGCCACTTTGAACCGCAAGATGAAGATGAGGCATGACAGCTGGCGTTTCCTTCATAGCCGCAATAGTCTCATCGGTTAGATCCTTTGGATTTGAAGAAGTAAAACGAATACGTTCAACACCCGTCTGACCCACAGCACGCAAAAGCTCTGCAAAGCGAGGTTTACCGTAGAGGTCACGACCATATGAGTTAACGTTTTGACCAAGAAGGGTAATCTCACGAACGCCATCTGCGACAAGGCGCTCGCACTCGCCAATAACAGCCTCAAAGGTACGACTGCGCTCGCGGCCACGAACGTAAGGAACAATGCAATACGTGCAGAAATTGTTGCAACCAGTCATGATAGGAACCCAAGCGTGATACTGCTGAGCACGATTGCTTGGCAAATCTGTGGAGAAGCCTTTGCCTTCCTCAGAAGTATCTACAGCTACACGGTCATTCTCGCCCCTAAATGCACTAGTGAGAAGTGCTGGCAAGCTTGCAAGAGCACTGGTGCCAAACACAACATCAACGGCTGGAACCTTTTCACGGAGCTTCTCCCCATCACGCTGCGCAATGCAGCCACCAATGGCAACAATGCGCTTGCCTGATGGAGGCGTTGGAGCGCTGACCATAGAAGAAGCCTGACCGTAGAGGCGCTGATCAGCGTTCTCGCGAACACTACAGGTCATAAAGATGACAATGTCAGCGTCGTCGGTATCTGAAACCTCATTGCAGCCACAAGCCTCAAGCAGACCAGAGACACGCTCTGTGTCGTGCAGATTCATCTGGCAACCAAAAGTTTTGATGTGATATGTTTTTCCTACGAGCTCGGAATTTTCAATCATGCTTAAAGTACCTCGTCAAATTCAGTGGAACTAACAACTGGCGCCTGCGCATCAGGAGCAGACAGTGTGTGGACATAAATGGCAATTTTAATTGCAGTTCTACTCTCCCCTGCAATTTCAATATCAGAAAATGTTGGAGCGCAGGTAATGTCCAAGCCGCAAGGAATCAAAAAACCACGAGCAATGGCAATAGCCTTAATACCCTGGTTAACTGCACCCGCACCAATGCACTGGAGCATAACAGGCTCATTATCTTTAACCAGTCCCGCAATAGCTCCTGCTACAGAAGCTGGTGAAGACTTACTTGAAACTTTAAGCAAACCCATGAGTGCTCCAATTATTGTGCGTTTGTTCTACTCTTGCGACTCAATATCAAAAGTCACAACAATTTTATTTTTACTTACACGAACACGAGGCTCAGCCGTCAAAGAAACATAGTATTTCTCGGATAACTGGGCAAAACCCTGTTCCATTTTTCGAGAAAAGCTGCTGATATCAGCCTTACTCATCTTGAGACCTCGGTGGTCTTTCATAAGATCAACTTCGCGAGAAACCTCATCAGACTCAGCAGAATGGCTAACCTGCGCATACACACTACGCAAAGGTTTAATCTGCTCAGCAATAATTCTATGAGCGGTTCTATCTGACATTGAAAGACCCAAAGTCTTACAGACTTCAGAAAGCTCTGTTGCGTCTGCCGCTGCTCTAAAGCGCTCGAGAACAGGAACGTTTTCAAAGCCTTCAACAAACAGCAGGTCAGCAATATCAAGCGTTTGAGCGATCCTGCGACGAGCGGTGGCTGCAATTTCTGCAGCAGAGCCCAGCATTACCTCGCACGAGCCTTTAGCTTCAAGAGCAAAATCACAGCAGGTACGAATAATGTTATGAGGACCTTTAACGGTTGTTTTGAGTCCGTCCTCATTCAAACCACAGGTTGGCCAAGTAGACTGGTCTACTCGCTCGGAAATTTTAGTAGTGTCTACCACAATCTGTATAACAGAACCAAGTCCCGGAGCAGAAGCCACAACCTGAGCTGATTCACAGTTTTCTTTGATGGAATAGAGAGCCATGCCTCGGCCATGAATTCCCCAACGATCCATATGCATGCTCTCAAGCTTTGAAGTTACGCGAGCTTCAAAGATTTTCTCCTGCATGTCTTTTGGAATGCCCTGACCATCATCAAGTATGGTGATAGTTCTAAGCGTTCCTTCTTTTGATGTTGCAACATAAATATGACGAGCGCCAGCATCACGAGAATTACGTAAGAGCTCGATAACAATATCTTCTACCGAACGAATATCGTGCTTTGCCTGTCTACGCTCTGCTTCTGCTACGCGTAAACGAACGTACCCCGCGCCGAGGGATTCCTCGACACGGAGTGCGCGTTCACCTCCCATGGAGGCGACAAAACCTGTTAAGTCAGTAGAAGTGGCTGCCATAAATTACTTAGCAACATCCACAGCACGAGACTCGCGAATAACAACAACGCGAACCTGTCCTGGATATTCCATCTCATCCTCAATCTGCTTAGCAATATCGTGAGCAAGAACAGTTGCCTCGGAATCGCTAATCATCTGAGGCTCAACCATTACATGAAGCTCACGGCCAGCCTGCATTGCATACGTACGCTCAACACCCTCGTGTGCATTGGAGATAGCCTCAAGCTTCTCAAGACGCTTGATGTAGTTCTCAGCAGACTCACGACGAGCACCAGGACGTGCAGCAGAAATAGCGTCTGCAGCCATAACAAGCATGTCAAGAACAGTATTTGGCTCAATGTCTGCGTGGTGAGCCTCAATGGAGTGAACAATCTCTGGGCGCTCACCATGACGACGAGCAAGATCTGCACCAATTACAGCATGTGGACCCTCAACCTCGTGGTCAATTGCCTTACCAAGGTCATGAAGCAGACCAGCGCGCTTAGCTGGAGCAGGCTCAAGGCCAAGCTCTTCAGCCATGATGCCGCAAAGTACTGCAACCTGAACAGAGTGAGCAAGAACATTCTGACCGTAAGAAGTACGGTAGCGAAGCTTACCAAGAGTCTTTACAATCTCTGGATGAAGATCGTGAATACCGCAATCAAATGCAGCCTGTTCACCAGCCTCAAGAACACGCTCGTTAACAAGGGCTTCAGCCTTCTTGTAGAGCTCCTCAATACGTGCTGGATGAATACGACCGTCTGCAATGAGATTCTCAAGTGCAACACGAGCGGTCTCGCGGCGGACTGGATCAAAACTTGAAAGAACTACAGTCTCTGGAGTGTCATCAATAACAAGAGAAACACCAGATACCTGCTCAAAGGTACGAATGTTTCTACCCTCACGTCCAATAATCCTACCCTTTAGATCATCAGATGGGATATGAACGGAAGTAACTGTGATCTCAGAAGCCTGATCTGCAGCAACACGCTGAATAGCGGTAGAAATAATCTCACGTGCAGTTTTATCTGCTTGTGCACGAACGCGCTGCTCAGACTCACGAAGAATCATTGCCTCATCGCGAACGCTTTCAGAACGAACTCGAGCGAGAAGCTCATCATGAGCCTCATCTTTTGTAAGAGCTGCAATGCGCTCAAGCTCTTGAGACTGCTGAGAAACAAGAGAATCCAAATCGTTCTTACGACGATCAAGCTGGCCTTGAAGGCTAGAGAGCTGATGCTCACGCTTCTCTAGTGCATCAGTACGATGATCAAGAGACTCTTCACGCTGAAGAATACGATTCTCCATGCTACGAAGCTCACTTTTGCGCTTCTTCTCTTCTGCTTCAGCAAGCTGCTTAAGTTGAAGGACTTCCTCCTTAGCCTCAAGAACAGCTTCTTTCTTTACTGTTTCTGCCTGACGGGCTGCCTCAGAAGCAATTCGCTCTGCATTGATCTGTGCATCTTTAAGCTGCTGTTCAGCTGTCTTAATCTTTGAATTACTAATGTTAGAGAGTACGCCATAGGCTAGACCTACTCCCACAATGAGGCAAACAATGCCTACTGCTAATGCTAATTCCATACCTACTCCTCAAATGGCAATTACAAGAGTGTTCAGGAGACTTTAGACACAACAGTATCTAAAGAACCCGCCATGAGCAGGATTCATTGGCTGGTCATGCCACATGCAGAGATAGATCAAATGTATGAGATACCTACTGTATACGTGACGCTGGTTGCCCAGCGGAAATGAGCCTATTCACGGCATATTTATCGTATAGAGCATTGTAACTTTTGTCAATAAATAGCAGGTAGGAAATGTAAAACACACTAATACAACAGACTTATAAGCTAAGCAAATATAATCATTCAGATGTGGCGTTTTCATCCAAAATCTTTTTAGCAACAGATGATGCTATAGAAAATGAATATCCCTTTGTGGCGAGAAACCTGACAAGCTTCTCATAATCATTTTTTCCCGACAGGTGTTTTCTCTGAGCCAAAGAATACGCAACTTCAAATTCATGCACGTCAGAAAAATAAGCATCAGGCCATCCAGGGAGTGTCTCAACTTCAATCCCTTTTTTAGAAATTTCAGTTTTAATTTTAAGAGGACCCCAGCCTTGCGAAATTTTAGAACGTATATAGACGTCTGCAAAACGACTGTCATTAATCAAACCAACTTCAACAGCCCTCTGCACTGCAGGATCTCTTACATTCTTCTGATAGCCATCAAGCATGAGCTTTTTTTGAAGCTCAGATGTAGAGTAATCCCTTTTTACAATCAAAGCCTCAATGCGAGCTTTAATACACTGCGTTGAAATCTCTTTTAACTCATACAGAAACTCATTACGAGAGGAAGGGGAAAAAACACCATCTTTCTCTTTGTTCTGAAGAGCACGAGCTACTGTTGGAGGGACAAAGAATTCCTCCGTCCCTCCAACTTCAGTTTCTAAAAGTATCTTTGCTTTAGGCTTTGCCTGACCTAGAACTGCCTGTTTCTTTTTTGGAAGCTCAATCGACCAAGAAATTTCTGACATTATTCAGCAGAATCTTCCGTTGCAACCGGAGTACCAACTTCAGAATCTTCATCAAATATAAGGCCACAAGCAACTCGTACTTTGTGATCAATCTCTTCCATGAGATCTGGATTGGCAGTAAGGAAAGATTTAGCTGCTTCTCTACCCTGGCCAAGACGCTCACCCTCATAGGTGAACCAAGCTCCAGACTTGTTAACAATCTCAAAATCAACAGCCATATCAAGAATGGAACCATCTTTGGAGATGCCTTGACCGTACATAATGTCAAACTCAGCAACCTTAAAAGGCGGAGCAACCTTGTTCTTTACAACCTTAACGCGAACACGGTTACCAACGTTTTCTCCGTTAACCTTAATGCTGTCAACACGGCGAATATCCATACGGACAGTAGAAAAGAACTTAAGAGCCCTACCACCAGAAGTGGTCTCTGGGCTTCCAAACATAACGCCAATCTTCTCTCTAAGTTGGTTAATGAAAATACAAAGCGTATTTGACTTAGCAAGAGATCCAGCAAGCTTTCTAAGAGCTTGGCTCATAAGACGTGCCTGAAGGCCTACGCTTGAATCACCAATTTCTCCCTCAATCTCTGCACGAGGAACAAGAGCAGCAACGGAGTCTACGACTACGACATCAATAGCGCCGGAGCGGACAAGCATGTCACAAATCTCAAGAGCCTGCTCACCAGTATCTGGCTGAGAGATTAAAACATCATCAATATCAACGCCAATACGAGCAGCATAACCCGGGTCAAGAGCGTGCTCAGCATCAATAAAGGCAACAACACCACCTAGCGCCTGAGCTTCTGCAAGAATTTCTAGAGAAAGAGTTGTCTTACCAGAGGACTCTGGACCATAAATCTCTATGATACGACCGCGAGGAACGCCGCCAATACCCAACGCTGCATCAAGAGCAAGTGAGCCAGTTGGAATAGCCTGAATATCAAAGGCAGGACCACCCTCACCTAAACGCATAATGGCGCCTGCACCAAATTTCTTCTCGATCTCTGCTGTAGTTGAAGAGATAACCTCATCCCTTTCATCACCAGTAGTACGAGCTTTGATCTCTTTTGAAACTGCCTTTTTAGCCATGAATACTCCTTGCTCTTTCTGATACCACGATAATATAAGAACAGACGTTCTATGTCAACGTCAAACATATACTCTATAGAGGGAATTTGTCTAAATTCTTACCTCTATTTTTCCGCTCTTGAACAGCTAATTTCTTCTTAATTGCAAATTTGACTGTATAAGTCCTGCATAGTCGCAGAAATTAGGAGGCTCAAAACAAACTAGTTTTGAGCCTCCCTATTAAAATCGAATTTTAAGCCTTCACAATTGCTTCATGAATTAATTGCAAAGCCTGCAAAACAGCAGCTTCTCGCACCTGTTCTCTATTACCAGAAAAATGTTTACAGACCGTATAGGTAAAGTTTTTGCTGTTAATACCAAACCAAACTGTTCCAACTGGTTTACTAGGCTCTTCTCCTGTTGGTCCTGCTATTCCTGTAACGGCAACTGCAATATCTGATCCAATAACGCCCGAAGCCATTTGAGCTGCGCAGGACTCAGAAACAGCGCCAAGGGACGGTTCATCAAAAATGTCTTTTGAAACGCCTAATACCTTTTGCTTAATCTCAATGGTATAGCTTACAACAGAGCCCTTAAGTACGCTTGATGATCCAGAGATAGCTGTAAGAGCGCCTGCAACAAGTCCTCCCGTACAAGACTCGGCTGAAGCTACGGTAATACCTGATGCAAGGGCATCTGAAATAACTTCTTCAGAGAACATGGTCTTCCTTACTTTTAATAAGATTTGATACAAAAGCGGCGCCTCAGTGAGACGCCATCTTGTTAAACTTCAGCAATGTATTGCCACGACTTTACAAAGTAGTCAATTCCTGACCAGGCCGTTAAAACTACTGCAACCCACATAGATGCGTTGAAGATAAAGAGTAAAACATCCTGAATCATTCCACCAGGAATACTAGGCAAGAAGAGTAAACCGCAGATAGCAACCATAGTTGTTGCGGTCTTCCACTTACCCAAGTCAGAAGCTGCAATAACAACTCCCTTTGAAGCAACAACCATCCTTAGGCCCGATACCAAAAACTCACGTGCAACAATCACTAAAAGCACCCAGGGAGAGACCATATGCCACTCCAGAAGTACAAAAAGAGAAACAACAACAGCAAGTTTATCGGCAATTGGATCTAAGAACTTGCCAAAGGTAGTAATTTCATTTCTACTGCGGGCAAGGTAACCATCAAGCTTATCGGTCAAAGAAATGACAACATAGCCGATAAAAACAAGAAAAGCTCCAAGTTTAAAACCAGGTGTTGCCAGAGAATCTGCCAGAGATACACCTAAAAGCTGCGCCAAGAGAAGCCAAAAGGGCACTAAGACCACACGAGCACAAGTAACAATATTTGCAGGTGTCCAAATTGTCTTTGATGACATGACCTATCCCCAACTAAACGGTTTTCTCGCCAGACTGTGTGTCTGTAGTGTCTACAATTTCGCCAATCATTTCATAGCAAAAAGAATCTACCAAGTCACAAAGGACAATATCTCCAACGGCGGCCTCTCCCTCTGCAATGTGAACAGCGCCATCGCAGTCTGGAGCCTGGAACCACGTGTGGCCGATAAGCTCAGTGCCCTCGTCAGATTCTTCAATTCCGTCGATAATAACCTCACAGCGTTCGCCAACGTGACGAGCGGTGGCTGCAAAACCGAGCTGTTCAACAAGGTCAAGCAGGCGCTGAGTACGCTCAATTTTTACCTCGTCTGGCACCTGATCAGACATCTTTGCGCCCAGAGTTCCCTCTTCAGGCGAATAGGTAAAGACGGATGTGTAATCAAACTCCTGCTCCTGAATAAAGTCGTAGAGCTCATCTGATTCATCATCAGTCTCACCTGGGAAGCCACACATTCCCGTAGTTCGAAGAACCATGCCAGGAATCTCAGTTCTGAGGCGATCAAAAAGCTCACGAAGCTCCTGTGTAGAGCCAGAACGACCCATACGCTTAAGAATGCGCTCGTTGCAGTGCTGAATTGGAATATCAATGTAAGGCAAAACCTCAGGTGTATCGCGAATGGTGCTGATGAGCTCATCGGTCATACCTTCTGGCTGCAGATACAAAACGCGAATCCATCCCTTATAAGGACGAACTACTTCAGCAACCTGCTGCATAAGCTTGGCAAGCGTTGGCGTCTGACCATCTTCTGTATCAGGCATATCCGAGCCCCAGATACCGGTGTCCTGGCCAATCAAAAT
>ERZ773256.177-NODE-177-length-10572-cov-2.13626_pt1 | contig 10572 bp, 14 predicted proteins | sample MGYA00580513_ERZ773256 | MGnify/ENA primary metagenome ERZ773256 (study PRJEB29015, sample SAMEA2738147) | human oral metagenome | biome: human oral; feature: human-associated habitat; material: saliva | place: China | collected 2201 ... | reverse complement strand
CAATGGCTCACCGCCATAGCTACATTAGCTGTGCCATACAACGAACTGATGATGAAGGCCGAGAGCGGCGTGTCTACACTGCGGTCTTCCGAGGTGCTCACGGCTAACTCAAAGGAGTTCATCATTTCGCCGAAGTCTGTGACCGCAGCGAAGATTGAGCTGCTGACCGGGGCGGAGATTCAGCAGCGGCTAGAGGCGAATAAGCCAAAAGCTCCGGCCCGCGCCGTGCAGCGCTCCAGTGCTTACGATCAGTTGCGCATTGAGGAATAGACGTGCAGGATATGTTTGCTGATGCCCCTGTGGCCGCAGGCTTCAAGGCAAGGTACCCCGGCGAGATGCCAACGCTGGGGTACCTTGCCCTGGACTGGATGACTACCTACCTGTCCCGGCCCACGGTCACTTATGATGCACCGTTCCAGCCGACCCGTGAGCAAGCTGAGTTCCTCCTGAAGTGGTACCAGCTAGACCCCATCACCGGCGAGAGGACGTACCGACGCGGGGTTATCCAGCGGAGCAAGGGGTGGGGTAAGTCACCCTTCCTCGCCGCCATTGCAGCGTTCGAGGCGTTAGGCCCCTGCCGGTTTGCGGGTTGGGACGCGAACGGGCGACCAGTGGGTATGCCGTGGAACGAGACTCGCAAGGTGGACATATCCTTGCTGGCCGTCTCGGAGGAGCAGACGGCGAACGCTTTCGAGCCTATGAAGGAGATGATGTCCGCCGCAGCTTTGGCCTACGAGTACCCTGAGGTGGAGGTTCTGGAGACGCAGATTCTCCTACCTTTCAACGGCAAGATTCGCCCTCGTACCTCCTCACCCTCCTCCCTGGAGGGTAAGCCTGATCTGTTCACTATCGCCGACCAGACGGAGACCTGGTACCCGAACAATGGTGGCCGCGCCCTCGGTGCCGTGGCTAAACGTAACTTGTCCAAGACGGACGGCACACTGCTGGAGGCCCCGAACGCTTTCGTGCCCGGCATGGGGTCATTCGCTGAGGAGACGTGGAACGCCTGGCAGAAGGGCATGTCCGGCGAGACGTTCCGCAACAACATCCTGTACGATACCCGCGACTGGGGTAACCCTGATTTGAAAGACCCGGCAAGCATCATCCACGGCTTGGAGATCGCCTACGGGGACTCCCTACTCTCCCCCACCGGGTGCAAGATTCACACCCCACCCTGCGGCATTGAGGGCTCCCCCTACCCGCCGGGGTGGGTGAAGATTAACGGCGTGCTGGATGATGTGTTCGACGCGGCCACCACCCTATCGGACGCGTCCCGGTTCTTTGGGAACAAGCCTCACGCCGCAGCTGATGCGTTCCTGTCGATGGAGCAAGTCCAGGCCGCCACTCGAACCGACTTCGAGAAGGAGGGCATCGACCCCCCGTCGCGCACCGACGCACTGGTGATTGGTTTCGATGGCTCGTGGGGTCGGTCGAAAGGCATCACGGACGCTACCGCCATTGTGGCGATGCGTGTTAGTGACGGCTTGGCCTGGGCTATTAAGGTGTGGGAACAGCCGGACACAGCGGAGGGCCGCGCCTGGGAACCGCCCCGGCAAGAGATTGACGCGAAGATGAAAGAGGCTATCGAGAAACTGAACGTGGTAGATGGTCTGTTTGACCCCTCCGGCTGGGAGACGCTGGTAGCGGAGTGGGAGGCGCTGATTAAGAAGAAGCGCGCTCAGCGCCGGGCCTGGAACCGTGACATTGACTCAACACGCGGGTATGGCCTGATGTCGTGGCGAGGAAACCAGCTCAAGGCGGTAGCTCAGGCGACGAGCACCCTGCGCACTGCGATTATCGAGGGGGAGGTAATGCTCACCGGCTCACCAGTGCTGACCCGGCACCTACTCAACGCGCAGTACCGTGAGACGAAGCAGGGGCGGATTATATACAAAGAGTCGCCCTCTTCGCACCGTAAGATCGATGCAGCTTATGCGCTGATGCTGGCGCACCAGTCACGCCTGCGGGTACTGGCGAAGGGGAACACCCGAGGGGCAGCTACCGGCACGGGCGGCCCGCAGAGGATACGATAGATGCAACGACGTAAGGAGATTTCATGGCTTTAGACCAAACCCTGCTGGACACCCCCGGCAGTGACGAGTGGTGGGTGAAGCGCCTATCGGGCATTATTGCTTCTCGGGCGTACCACATCCAGCGAATGCAGGCATGGTACGCAGGGGAGGCACCGGAACCGGATTTGGACGCGGTGAAGGACGCGAATACCCGTGCCGCATACAAGAACCTGGTGCGCATCTCCCGGCTCAACCTGGCTTCTCTTCTGGTGGATGCTCGGTTACCGCGTATGCGCATCAACGGCGTGCGCACTGGGGCCGATAACTCCGAGGATGGGGATGACATTGTACGCGACATCATCCAGGCCGAGAACCTGCGTACCAAGCTGAACTACGCCTGGCGTGACGCGCTAGTGACTGGGCGCGGGTACATCGTGCGAACGACAGACGGCCTGCTGCACTCCTCAGTGCGCAACACCGCCTGCGTTACTGATGCTCACGGGAATGTCGCAGCAGCTCTGACTGTCTACGTGGACGAGATGACGCAGGAAAGCGTTATGCTGCTGGCCCGGCCAGGGTATGTGCGTGAAGCGAGGGCGAAGGATTTGAACGCATCCCTGCCGAACGTACAGCGCAACGTGTGGGCCGCCCCTGGCGATAAGGTACCGAACACCTGGAACCTTATCCCCGGCAGCTGGGATTTGTCGGAGCCGCAGAGCACCAGCATGGACTCGGTACCCGTGTATGAGTTCTCCCTCGATAAGGGGATTATCTCCAAGCATGAGAACACTTTGCTTCGCATTAACCACATGACGTTGCAGCGCGGCGTGATGTTCGCTACCCAGGCATTCAAGCAGCAGGGTATCGAGAACGCGCCAATGTATGACGAGAATAACAACAAGATTGAGTACTCGGCTGACGCATTCCGTCTAGAGCCCGGCGCGCTATGGACACTACCGATGGGGGCCAAGTTCTGGGATTCCTCGGCGGTGGATGTCGGGCCGCTGCAGAACGCGATCAACAGTGAGATTCGAGAACTTGCGGCAGAGTCGCGTACTCCACTGTTCATGGTGAGCCCTAGCGATGGGGGTAACTCTGCTGAGAGCGCCTTGACGCAGCGTGAGCCGCTGCTGTTCGACATCGAGTCTTTGGAGGACTCCTTCACAGCAACTCTCAAGCGCATGTTCTCTGATGCGTTGCACGCAGCGGGCGAGGGCGAAGACCGCGCCGACCCGGCGAAGATGATGATTGATTGGGTAGACCCCCGGCGTGCCTCCGCTACCGAGCGTGCTGCCTCAGTGGCGACGGCTACTGGTGCGGGGGTTCCACTGGCGTTCGCGCTGAAGAAGTTCGGCGGGTTCACGCCGGAGGAAGTGGAAGAGGCGACCCGCGACAGTGGCTTGAACAAGCTGGTGGACACGCTCCCCTCTCAAGCCTCCGCCGCAGAGTCTATCGCCAACCCCTACGGCGCGATAACCCCCGGCCAGGAAGAGACTCCCGCCCAGCCGGATCAGAAGCTAATCGACACTACGGTGAACCTGACCCCCGAAGGGAACAGGCAGCAGCAACAGACCGCTAACGCTAAGCGAGTCGGCAAGGAGTAACCATGCCTACAATGGGCGATGTCGCTAACGCTAAGTCGGAGCGTACCCGCTCCCTGGTGGATGCCCTGATTACGTGGTTGTTCAATATCTGGGAGTCGCAGAGCGACTTTTCCGACGCAGGCGTTGCGGCTGTGGTGGACGAGACCGTCTCCGCCGTAGAGGCGGCCCTGACCCGTGCCAGGCAAGAGGAGGATGCATACCAGCAGGTAGTGCTTCGCGCACTAGGGAAAGACCTCCCATCAGACCTACCACCGGCCAATATGGAGCTGTACCCTCGGCAGGACAAGATACCGGAGGATGTGTGGTCTCGTCCGGCGCGGGTGTACCAGCGCGCCAGGCGGGATGGTAAGTCCCCTGCTGAGGCGAAGCTTCAGGCACTCAAGCGGGTGAGCCGTCTCGCCGAGGATGATATTAAGCTGGCCCAGCGTGAGCGGGCTTCACGCATTCTCGGTGGGGCTGAGCCGCAGGGGGTTCTGGGGTACCGGCGCATCATCCACCCGGAGCTCTCGCGTACCGGCACCTGCGGGTTGTGCATTGTGGCCGCAGACCGAATATACAACGTGAAAGAGCTGTACCCGCTGCATGATAACTGCAAGTGCGAGGTACTGCCCATTACCTCTGAGCATGACCCCGGCCTGCACCTGAACCGGCAAGACCTGGACGAGATATACCGCATCGCCGGTGGTACCTCTGCCTCGAAGCTATCGAACACCCGTCTAGCCGACTTCGTGTCAAAGGAGAAGGGGCCACGCATCGCGCACTGGTCTGACGAGTCCTCGGACGGTATAGCCCAGAGGGATAGGCAGTATCGGGCGGCACCGGAGGATGCACAGAGGTATTCGGAGGTTTCGGACGCGGAGCGTATGGTGCGGCGCGCCCGCAGGTCTCAGTCGGATTTGAGGCGGCGTGGAACTAAGCAGTCGCGTAAGCGAGAGTCAGTGCTGGAGAGTGTTATCAAGTACTGGGAGCAGCAGGCTACCAGCAGTGAGGAGCGTGCAGCTTGATACGGCTAGTGACCGGCCCACCAGGTGCGGGCAAGACCACATATGTTGAATCTCACGCTAAACCCGCTGATGCTATCATTGACTTAGATTTACTGCGCGATTTCGCGGGTGGTGACGCAACGTTGGCCGCTAGGATTCGCGCAGCAGTGGAAAAGCAGATGGGGAAGACCGCCCGCGATGTTTGGGTAGTGCGCACTCTCATAGACCCCCGCGACCGTGAGCTTTTCGTTCGCCGTCATAAAGTGGCTGAGGTGATCGAAGTGCGCGCGTCGCGTGAAACTTTGGTTGAAAGGGCGCGTCTGAGGAACAGCCCCCCGGATGTGTATTCCGCAATTGATAAATGGCTTCAGCTCAACCCCGGCACGGGGTAGGGTGGTAAGGAAGAAAGGTAGAAGCTAATGAGCGATGGGCAGCTGAACGCTCCCGTAGAAGTGTCCGCAACGGAGGCTGTAGAATCCAACACCACACCAGAGGTCACCCTCAATGAGCACGGGTACCCGGCTAACACCCCTGTGGCTGAGATGTCCGCAGAGCACCAGGCCGCGTACTACAAGCACCATTCTCGCTTGTGGGAATCCCGCGCAAAAGAGAACCGGAACACCGCTGAGCGCCTGCGGCAAGAGCAGGCGAACGCGCCGGTGAATGACCGCTCAGACGAGGTGAACTCTCTGCGGCAGCAGATCGAGTCCCTGCGTGCACAGCAGGACGATGAACGCTTCAGCATGGCGTTCTCGGCAGCTGTGAAGCAGGTGAACGCGCCGCACCTGGAGACCCTGAAGTCTACCCTGAACCGCGACATGTTCCGGGATGACGAAGGGCGGATTGATACGGCTAAGGTTGCTGATTACGTCAGCTCTCTGGCTCCTACCAATGCAGTACCCCAGCAGCCTGCGGCTGCACCCGGCTTGCCGGTGGGTTTCTCGCAGAAAGCAGCCCCCGAAAAGGGAAGCGCAGCGGCAGGGCATGAGCTCTACGCTAACTATAAGAAAACTAACCCAGTCAATTTCTAGGAGTTTTGATGCTTGACATCACTCAGAAGAAAGTCGCGCTGAACTCCCCGGCGTGGCTTGCATCTTCGCACGGCGTGGAGAACGCCCAGACCTTCCTGTTTGACCCTGCTGACTATGCGGATATTGTCAAGATTTATGGCGGCATCCCCAGCGGTTACCCGGTCAAGATCGAGGACGGCAAGGCTAAGCCTATCTCTGATACCACTGCCCCTGAGGGCTTCGTGCTGTGGGACCAGTCCGGCAAGGGCGGCCTGACCGCCGTAGCTATCCTGGTGCACGGTATTATCCAATCCAACGCCCTGCCTAAGCTTGTCAATGGCGCTACGCAGAGCGACTTCACCAAACCGGCCACCCCCGGCCTGTTCCGTTACCTCTAAGGAGAACCGTAAATGGCTGAGATTTGGTATGACGCGATCGACCCGCTGACCCTTACCTACGCCTCCCGTGACTACGCACGTGAGTACCAGGAGAAGCAGCGCCAGGATTCGCACCTGTCCTCGTACCTGCCGAACTTCAACGCAGACGACGCTAAGGTGTCTCTGGATGTCCTGAACACCGAGCGACCCACCATCGCACTGAACCGTGCGTGGGATGCCGAGCCTGCTCAGGGTGAGACTCTGCAGGCCGGGCACTTGACCTTCAAGCTGCCCCCGCTGACGAAGAAAATCGCCCTGTCGGAGTTCCAGAAATATGTGGCCCGCACCGGCAAGCCGGGTACCGAGGCTGTGCAGCGCAAGGTTCTTGAGGTCGCTTTCCGCGCCGTGCGCGCGGTCGATGACGCGCTGGAGTACCAGCGCGGTCAGGTGCTCACCACCGGCAAGACCGTCCTGTCTTTCCCTGGCGGGCACACCATCGAGAACGACTGGGGCCGCGATGCGTCCATGAGCGTTACCGCTGCTACTCAGTGGAGCGACCCTGACCTGAACATTGTCGAAGAGCTGCGTAAGTACGTTGAGCTGTACGAGGACAAGAACAGCCTGACCCCGCAGGTTCTTCTGGTCTCCCGCCAGATCGCCACCGCTGTTGCTAACAACAAGCGCCTGGCTCTGCAGGGACTCAACGGCCTGTACTCCGCAGCTACCCTGGACCAGGTGAACGCTCACCTGGGCGCTTACGGCCTGCCGACCATGCGTGTGTACAACCGTAAGATTCGTAACACCGCAGGTCAGGATGTTCCGGTTCTCGACCCGAAGAACATCTACCTGCTGCCGAGCGAAAACACCTACGACCTGGGCGCAACCTTCATGGCCCCGACCGAAGCCGCACTAGACCTCGGCTGGCCTCTGTCGGACGCAGCAGGTATCTACGTGGGTGCGTACAAGAACTCTGAGGTTCCGGTCATCGCATCGGTCACCGCAGATGCTCTGGCCGCCCCGGCTCTGGCAAACCCGAACATGGCGTTTACCGCTAAGGTTCTGAACTAGGAGGAACCGTGATTGCACGCGATACATTGGTTTTACCCGGCAAGTCCCCCTCGAAACCGTATTGCCTGATCCATGAGGGTGAGGAAATACCGGAGGAGCTGCGCCACCACGTGACGAACCCTGAGGCTTTTATTCCCAAGGAGGAATACGAAGCTCAGGCCGCCGCTAAGGAGCAGTCGCCCGCAGAGGAACCCTCCCCCGAAGAGCAGGTTGAAGAACCTGTTGTGGACGAGGAGCCTGAGGAAGAACCCCAGGGCGAGGAGTCGGAAGACGACGGTCTGCTGCCTACCGGCAAGAAGACCACCCGCAAACGCCCGGCAAGCCGGGCTAAGAAGTAGTCAAAGGAACCCCCATGAGCATGATTGAGATTGAGGTGTCGGAGATTCACTCCGCCCTGGACGGGCTGCCCACAGACCGTTCGGATACCTTCTTGAAGGAGAAGATTCTCGATGCTATTGCAGCACTCATGGGGGTTTGCCCTGTCGCTCGTGTACTGCTGGAGTCCCCGGAGCCGTTGAGCTTCATGAACCAGCGGAATATTCGTTCTGCCATTATTAACGCGGTGGTTCGAGTAGCACGTGATGACGGCTCAGGCTTCAAGTCTGAACGAGAGAGTGCTTACGAGTACACCCGTGATCCGTTGTCTACATCCCCGAACATCTGGTTTACCGACAAGGAGCTGGCTGCTATCGGGTGTAACAAGCGGGCGGGGGTTATCGGAACGATAGGCCCACACATCAGCTCCCCCTACGGCTATCCGGACTATGGGGTGTGCTACGAGTGACCCTGATAACGAACTCCCGGCATGAGGTACTTCTATTCCCTGCGAAGAAAGTAATGGGCCGTGACGGCGGCACAGAGCTGACGTGGGGTGAGCCGGTGACGGTGAAGGGCAACCTCCAGCCAGTCGCCAGTGACAACCTGAACCGCACCTCTTCGGTGCGCGATGAATATTACGGCGAGACGGTCAGTACGACGGCTATCTTCACCATGCCCCCCGGCACACTAGATAAGGTAGCGGCGACCCTCCCGGCCGACGAGCAGCAGAGCTTCCCCCTGGATTCCCTGGTGGTGTTCTATCCAGGGCGATTTCTGCGCCGCCCTTACGGCATGAAAGCACCGGCTAATATCCGGCCTTTCGTGTACGTGTCCACTTCCCGAGAGGTTATATTCCGTATGGGGTATAGGACGCAGCACGACCGTATGATTCTCTCTCGGGGTAACGATATTCACCGTTCATTCCTGGAGGGGAAAATATAATGCGGCAGGGCGGTATCGAGCTGTATGACGACAACGCCCAGCACGTCGCCTCGTACATTTCCTTGCGTACTATGGTGTTGGATTCCCTGGCGCACAGCATCGAGGTGGCCGCAAAGGCCGCTGCTGAGCCATACCGGAAGTCACTGGGGGATTCTTACGTAGACCACTTTGGTGTGGGCCGCGCCCTCTACACAGGCCGTCAACGTCACCGTAAGTGGCCGGTGATGGATCGCATCGTGTACAACGACCACTACGCGGCGCACATCGTCGAGTTGGGTATCGGCAAGGACGTTATCACGTTCAGCAACGGTCGCAGCCAGAGGGTGACGGAGTTCCAACGCGGGCACTTCTTCCTGGTCGGCGCGGCGGCACAGGCCGTGTCTCTCCGTGCAGCATTTAGGCCGCCTCCAGCAGTACGTAAAGCAAACTGGAACAAGCTAGTTGCGGAGGCCGGGGTCGGCGAGGCCACAGGATTCAGGCACCCCTTAGGAGGTAATGGGCTTTCATGACGCTATTCAACCCATACACGTGGACTCAGCAAATGCTTGAGCCACATTTCCCCGGCCAGGTGCTCAAGGACGTAACGTCTCTGAGGATGCCGGAAAGATTCATTCAGCACCACGTGATGTACGGCTCTGACGACCTAGCCGCTGCTGAGCGTGGCCTGAGGCAAATCAAGTACAACATTCGACTGCGCGTGTACGCTGAGAATTCGGCTGCGGCTTATGAGATGTCCATGAAGGCCCTTGGGTACCTGGAGCAGGCGGTACATGAGCAGCGCGAAGTGGACGGCGCGCGGGCTATCGCCTTTGACGTTGGGCAGGTTCCCATCGAGAACTTCAAGGTGACCGCCGTTAAGACGGTTCACGGAGCGCAGTTCGATTGCACGTTCGCAGTGCAGTTCCTTTTGACTCCCCAACAGACGTTCGGGGATACCGTGAAATGGTAGAATGAAGCCACGCCCACCGGCGTGTAATTGATAGATAGGATGATTTATGGCTCTCCACGAAGGCTATAACGCCGCAGAGGTCATCGGCGTTCAGTGGGCGACGATCTGGTTCCCGAAGACTGGTAACTTCGCCCTCCCCCAGTCCCTTGCCAACTTTGACCCGCAGAAACCCGAAACCTACCCCGCAGCTTGGGCACCCATCGGCCTGACCTCGGCAGAGTCCCTGCCGAAGCCTACCACTGACGGCGGCGACGCTCAGGTGCTCAACACCGCAGAGCTTCCCTCCGTTATCAGCATTAAGGGTGTCACCACCACCAAGCTTGAGTTCACCGTTCACTCGCTGAACGAGAAGACCCTGCGGATGGCGTGGGGCGGCGGCAAGGCTACCCCGCTGATTGAGATTGGTACTGACGCTTTGAAGGCTAAGGCCCAGGAGCTAGACTTCAACGCAGCTGACATGGAAACTTCTGCGTGGATGATTTACTCGGGCGGCGGCAAGACTCTCAGCCTGTACTTCCCGCGTATCAGCGTCAGCTCCAAGACATTCAGCGAGATTTCCCTCCAAGGACTCTTCGCTATTCCGTTCGCCGGTACGGCTCTCGCGCCTACTGCTGAGCAGGCGAAGCAGTTGAAGACCTCCGCATCCGGCTTGGTTATCCTTCCGTAAGCATCTGCGGTTATCGGTATAATGGAGTGGTCGAGTACATCTCGGCCACTCCATTTTTGTTCGTCAAAGAAGGAAACATACCCATGTCTAATAACCAGTTCGTAAGCGGCGACCAGTTCGGGCAGACCGAGGCTGCGCCCTCTCCCTTCGCTGAGGTCATTCCCCCGCAGGGTAACCCCGATGTACCGGCAAGCGCGCCCGCTGCACAGGCCGCACCTTCCGTTCCCCCTGTTACCGTTCCGCCAACCGCTGCGGCACCTGCGGCACAGCCCACCACCGAAGTGGAGGTGCCCCTAGAACTCAAGCCAGGTTTCAACTTGCTCAAGCCCCTGAGCGAAATTGACGCACTGGACGTTGCGGAGATTTTTACCGCCGGTGAGATCGCGGCGGCTAAGGTACCCTCCTCTGCCTCCGAGGGCACTCGTAATCTGGCATATGGTACCGGCAGTATGCGCGCCCTGTTCGATGTCGCTGTGCTTCCTGAGAAGCGCGCCGAGTGGAAAGCGTTCTCTCGAGCAAGTAATTTCCAGGCCGTCCAGGAGCTTGGGAGTGCCTACATCGAAGAGCTTTTAAGCGACGCGCAGCTCTAAGCTTTTTCCACAATAACCTTGACGCAGCCGGGGACTTCCAGGATCTCTTCGG
>ERZ773256.176-NODE-176-length-10587-cov-5.62153_pt1 | contig 10587 bp, 4 predicted proteins | sample MGYA00580513_ERZ773256 | MGnify/ENA primary metagenome ERZ773256 (study PRJEB29015, sample SAMEA2738147) | human oral metagenome | biome: human oral; feature: human-associated habitat; material: saliva | place: China | collected 2201 ... | reverse complement strand
ACTTGCTGATAAAAGGCTGTTTGACTTGCCAAATCCTTTACATTTAAAACTGCCTCTGCCAAATAAATGTGGCTCTTGTATTCATAGGTCATAAATAGTCCTCTTTTCTGTTGTAATAATTTTTGTTACAACTATTATATAATTTCCATCAAAAAAGTCAAGCCAGACAACTTATAGAATATGATTCTGTAATCTTGTCTATATGGGATTAGAACGAGAAAATCTACAGAGAATTGACAATAAAGCCACCTAAAATTTTTAACCAACGCTACGATAACTCTCATCTCTATTCCAAAAAGAAAAGGAGTGGATATGATATCCTACTCCTTATTCTTATCAGAAAATCTAATTAGATTTAGTCTTCTTTTTTCTTACGAGCAACAAGCCCAAATCCGCTCAAGACACCTAAAAGTCCAAGTGCTGCTAGGCTAGAGTTGGCTTCTGTACCTGTGTTAGGCAATTCTTTTTTAACTTCAACATTTTTAGGTGTTGATGGTTGAGAAGCTGGTTGGTTTGGAGTTGATGGTTCAACATGCTTAGGTATGACTGTTACTGGGACTTCTACCTCTACGATTTCTCCTGATGGTAGTTTTACTTTTACTTTAACACTTGGTTTTTGTCCTGCCGTATCAGTTGCTGGGATTTCTCCAACTTCTACGATTTCGGCACCTTTTGGTAACTCAACATGTTTCTTAACATCATCTTTGCCAATTGGAGTTCCAACCTCTACTACGATTGGGGTAGTTTTAACTGTTTCTCTTGGAGCTGGAGTCGCTTTTGGAGTGACTGTTACTGGGACTTCTACTGTAATCACTTTTCCATTTGGTAATTCAACCGTTACCTTAACTGGATCTTTCTTGCCTGGAGTTGTCAAGTCTGGAATATTTTCAACATTCGTTACCTTGCCACCTTCTGGAATCTTAATTCCTTTTGTGTAATCCTCTGGTGTTAATGGAGTTTTCGTAACTGGTGTTTCAATTCCCTTAACAGGTGTTACATTAACTGGGACTTCTACTGTAATCACTTTTCCATTTGGTAATTCAACCGTGACTTTAACTGGATCTTTCTTACCTGGTGTTGTCAAGTCTGGAATATTTTCAACCTTAGTAACCTTACCACCTTCTGGAATGGTGATACCTTTTGTGTAATCCTCTGGCGTTAACGGTGTATTCGTAACTGGTGTTTCAATTTCCTTAACAGGTGTTACATTAACTGGGACTTCTACTGTAATCACTTTACCGTTTGGTAATTCAACCGTGACTTTAACTGGATCCTTCTTACCTGGAGTTGTCAAGTCTGGAATATTTTCAACATTTGTGACCTTGCCACCTTCTGGAATCTTAATTCCTTTAGTGTAATCCTCTGGTGTTAATGGGGTAGAGGTGACTGGTGTCTCTATTGAGACTGGAACGACTTCTACTACGTTAACAGGTACAGGTACCTCTTTAGTCGCAACTACTTTACCATCTTTCACATACTCTATCACTACTGTCGCTGGGATTTGTACACCAACTGTTGCTGTAGGTGGTACTGTTCCTGTTTTAACTTCTGTAACTGTTACAGTAACTCCTGATGGGAGCCCCTTCACGTTATTAGCTGCTTTTTCAGCCTGTTCTTTAATAGCTTTTTCTAGTTCTTGCTTATCACTATCTTTAAGAACTGTTACACCTTCTGGGGTTACTTTTGGTAATACTGTCACTGGGACTTTTACTGTCTCTTCACCATTTGCATACTTAACTTTAGTTGGTACTGTTACATCGGTTGCTCCAACTTTATCCTTTGTATCTGGTAAATCAGCTTCTGTTGGATCTTGTACTGTTCCACCTTGTCCTGGTGTTACTGCATCTTTTACTTTAGCTATTTCAGGTTTGTCGCCTTCAACAACGTATACTTGATCAGCATTTGAACCAACGACATTTACAGTAATTTCTGCATCTTTTGTATACTTAACGCCATCTACTGTATAGGTTACTGGGACTTTTACAGTTCCTTTGTTTGTTCCTGCTTCCGATGTAATGGTTGCAAGCACTTCTTCTGTAATCGCTCCAACTTCTACATCTTTGGCACCATCTGGTAATTTAGCTTTGAAATCTGCTGAGTTTGCTACTTCTTCCGCTTTAGCTTTAGCTACTTCTTTAACTTTATCTGTAGTTTCACCTTTTGGTACTGTTACTTCACCTTTAGCAACTGGCAATACTGTCACTGGAACTTTCACTTGTTCTGGATCTTTAATTCCGTCGTAAGTTACAGGGACCGTTACTTCTTTCTTACCTGTTGTTTTTGTTAGATCTTCTGGAATTACAGGATTACCTTTAGTTCCATTAGCTCCTGGTGTTACTGCATCTTGAACAGTTTTAGCTTCTACTGTATCACCTTCAAAGACTACCAATGATTTTGATGTTGAACCAACTACCGTTACCGGAACTTCTACTTCTTTAGATCCAACTACACGGCCTTTATCATCAGTATATTCAATAACTACCTTAGCTGGTTTTTGTTCTCCTGTAGCAGTTGTTTCAGGTTTTTCTTTCACTTCTTTAACAGTTACTGTTACACCTGCAGGAAGTTTATCTTTTGGTAATGCATCCACTACTTCTTGAGCTTTTGCTTTAACCATTGTTTCTAAATCTGTGCTATCTTTAAGTACTGTTACTCCCGTTGGTTTAACAACTGGTAATACTTTCACAACTGCAGGTACTTCTACAAGTTTGTCTTCACCATTCTTAGCAACTACTGTTACCTTCTTGTCTCCAGGTGTTGTTGTATCAACTGGTTCTTTATACTCAAAGGTTGTTCCTTCTGGGTATTGATCAGGGTTAATACTTTCACTTGCATCTGGTTGTGGTTTGGCAGGGTCTTCAAATACATATTGTGTCTCAGGGCTTACTACCACTACTTTAGCTGGTACTTCTACTAAAGTATCTCCATCTAATTTCGCTACAACGACTACATCTTTTTCACCCACTGTTGTTGTATCAACCGGTTCTTTATACTCAAAGGTTGTTCCCTCTGGATATTCTTCTGGAGTGATACTTGATTTAGCATCTGGTTGTGGTTTGGATTTATCAGCTACAACAAATTGTGGAGTGCTATCAACTACACGAACAGTTGCAGGTACTTCTACAAGTACTTTATCCCCCTGTTTAACCACTACAGTTACTTTCTTATCTCCAGGTGTTGTTGTATCAACTTCTTCTTTGTACTCATATGTAGCATCATCTGGATAGTCTGCTGGGTCAATATTATCTTCTGGAGACGGTTGTTTCTTGTCTGCACTTACTGAGACAATTTGTGGATATCCTGCAACAACTTTAATCGGTACATTAACAGTTTCTTCACGTTTATTATCCCCTGAACCGTATGTCACTGTCACAGGAGCTGTTAATGTGTCATCCCCAACTTTATCAGTTGTATCAGGAAGTTTAGTTTCATCTACTGTTTTCTCATTTCCTTTAGTAGTAACAGCATCTTTTAATTTTTCTGAAGATGGTTTATCTCCTTCTACTACATAAACAGGTTTTGCAGTTGAAACTTGTGGTTTCACTTTAATTGTAAACTCTTGATCTATTTCTTTCTTAGTATCAAACGTTGGATCCTGATCAAATGGATTATCTACAACATCATATCCCATAGATTTCAAAACATCAACACGTGCTTGAACTTTTTCTTCTGGAATTTTATCTCCTGATTTACCAGCAAGATCATCAATATTATATTTCGTATCTAATGGTGTTTCAACACCTTCATCATCTACTGAAACAAATTTTACTTTTGCTTTTTGATCGTCTTTATCATAGGTAATCTTGATATTTGCTTTTGGATCCGTAATTTTTGGTGGTTTATATCCTTCTTCTGGTTTAGCAGGATTTACCGGTTCTAATGGTGTTCCATTTCCATCTTTTGGAGTATATCCATCTTTATGAGGAATAATTTGTGTAACTTCACCAGTCTTGGTTGGATCATTTGGATCGTTAGGGAATGGAATCGGATCTCCATCCTTACCAGTGGTTGGATCAACAGGAATCCAACTTCCAATCTTCGTATAAGTAACTTTATCCGTTTCATCAGGGATTACTTTTGTATCTTTTGCAGGGGTTGCTGCTTCTTTAGCTGGAATTTCTTTTTTATCAGCAATATATCCTGGTAAAACATCTACCCCAACTTTATCCCATGTTTTATTTGGACTTTCCCAATCAGTATAGGTTACTTCTTTTGTAACAAGATTAACGGTCGCTTTTCTTGTGAATGGTACTGTTTGAACAGTATCATCCTTAGCTTTTTCTTCAGTTGCTGTATCTGAATCTTTCTTCACATATGAAATCACACGTTTAGCTGTTGTATTCAAGTCAGATTCAGCTAATCCCTCAGGCCATTTAAGTTCTGGGGTATCTCCATTTGGATCTACTGGACTATCTTTTTCATGTGGTGTTGATGAAGGTACTTCAATGATTCTAGGTTTAACCACAATTTTGAATGTTTGAGAAGGTGCTGGTGTACCATCTTGTGCATTGATATCTTCCTTGTCATCAAATGTTGGGTGATGATTATCTTGAATATGGTATTCATCACTTTCTACTTCATAACCTTGGTTCTTAAGTTCTTTAATTTTGTTTTCAATATCAGTACTTGCTGGTAATTCTGAACCAGATTTACCTGTTAAATCAAAGCTAGAAACCACTTCATTTGCGGCTCCATCTACTTTCTTCTCAATCACTACTTTAGCTGTTTGAGTAGAAGGTGTATATGTAATTGGTGATTCCCCAAATTTATCCGTTGGTGTAAATCCATCCGGAACTTTATAGCCTTGAGTTGGATCATTTGGATTTTTCGGTGTTAATTCTTGTCCATTATATACTGGAGTATAACCTGGGATATATGGAATTGTTATCGTGCTAAAATCACCTGGAACCGTTGGATCAGTCGGGTTATTTGGATAAGAAATCTTATCTGGTGCTCCTTGTGGTTTCTTACCTGCTGGATAGTTTGGTACAAATGAACCAATTTCTTTATAAAGAACTTTCTTCACTTCAGGAGATACTGTTCCATTTTGTGCTGGCTTAGGAGCATCTTTTTCTGGAACAAGTTTATCCGCATTATCCACTAATAAATAATTATTAATAACTGGAGATTCAACTGAGTTATACTTACCATTAGTACCATCTGCTTTAGCATCAGTTAGTTTATCCGCTTCATTGTAAACTTCCCAATCAGAGTAAGTTACTTCTTTTGTTTCAGGATTAACTGTTGCTGTACGTTTGTAAGTTACTTTTTGCACCTTTTCAGCATATAAAGGAGTAGCATTATCTTTGTTTGCATCTTCTTCTTTTAGATACTTAATTGTACGTGTTACTTCTTTAACTAAGTCCTCACGAGTAACTCCTGCTGGATATTTACCAAGATTTTCATCTCCTTCTTTTACAGGTGTATCTGCTGTTTTTGGAGATACTGGAGCTGTTGTGCTTGGATTTGTTGGATCAGTTGTTACTGTTGGGTCTACTTTAATTAAGTCTAAGACATGAACAGTGACATTTGTTTCAGTTGATTTCTTACCTTCACTATCAGTTGATTGAACTTTTACAGTGTAATCTCCAACTTTAGTTGTATCTAGATTACCTGCATCACTTACTGCGATTGTTGGTTTAGTAGAATCAACACCATCACGATCATCTTCTAAGTCAGTTGCAGATGGTTTCGCTTTTTCTAAAACTTTATCATTGTTCCATTTGTCAGCTTCTTTAGTTTTATAAACATATAAATCTTTTTTCTCAACTGCTACTGTTGGAGCTTCGTTTAGAACATTAGCATAAGCTGGATCTGATTCGTTACCTGCTTTATCAAGCACAGTAACTTTGATACGTTTGTCAGGATTTGTTGTCTCATTCGCTTCTGTCAAATCTGTACCTGCTGGAACTGGAACAACTAATTTACCATCACGTTCTTCAACTTTTGTAGTACCAATATACCAACCATCTTCTTTTTTGTTTAGTGTAATTGGGGTTTTACTATTTGGTAACGTAACTTTCATTGAAGTTAATCCACCGATAGCTTTTTTAATATTGTCTACTTCAGTATCAGGAACTCGATTTGTACCATTATTTTTATCGTTAGCTGCAATATCTTGTTTTTCTCTAGCTTCGTCTGTTAAGTTAGGATCTTTCTCCGCAGGTACAGAAATTAATAATTCTTTTGGTTGGTTCTTGTCAGTTTTTTCCCCAGTAATACTGTCTGTATGCACTGCTTCTACTGTTGGAGCTTGTGGCTTAACTGTATCAATATAAATAGTTTTATTGTAGTAGTAATCTGGATTGTCTGTATTTCCTAGAGCATTGAATGTATTTCTATATGGACTATTTGGATTTACAACACCTGTATTTTCTAATACCCTGTTTCCTTGTAAATCTGTAAATCCTTCTTTAATTTCTGCAGTTACCTTGAAAGTAGCTGTCCCTTTGAAGTTTTTCGCTGTTGTGAAATCAATACCGAATGTCCGAGTTCCATTTTTAGCAGGATCAGAATCCCCCGCATTGAATTTCAACCTAAGTGTTCTAGTTGTTTCATCATATGATACCACTTGGTAAGGACCAGGCCAATTCCAGGCATTCGCTTTTTTAACTGAATCTTTTAATTCTACACCTTCAGGAATTTTAATTGTGTATTCATAAGCGCCGTACGTTGGTAACCCACCAACGTTTTTCACAGTAACTCTTAATTGACCGGATTCTTTGTCTTTATAGAGAGTGTCTTCTCCATAAGAGGATGTAGCATTATTACGAACAACATCTGTTGTCATTTCTAATGCAGCACCAACAGCTAAGTTGACCCCACCTACAAAATATCCATCTTCAATTTCTGATTTACCATTTACTGGGTAGGTCTTTTTAAATGCTGGTCCATCCTCTAGTGCCTTAATTGTTATTTTAATTTTTTTAGTCGTATTTGGAGTATTAATAATCGTTCTCCAGAATCCAAAACCATTACCATTCCCTCCATCACCATACGGAGTTGAAACGTGTGTTGTTTCACTATTATTATTCGCATCTTTCAGTGTTGTTAAAACTTCACCTGTGTCTGCATCTGTAACGGTAATTTCTACTTTTTCACCAGTACCAGCAGTACCCATATTCCCATATGCACCACCCGTTAATGCACTAAGATATAATCTAGAATTCGGATTGACATTAAATTCTTTCGAAATTTGTGTACCTTTTTTATTTAACTGAATATAATAGCCTTTACCGACAGCAGAATGTTCTGCATTATTTAAAGGAATACCAGGTACACTTGAGTAGTTGACACCATTTGCATAGTTTTGATTAGCTTTATTAGGCGCTAAAGGATTGTCTGGAGTAGGAGTATCGTTATACTGTCTATCAATACTTCCATTATTATCGTAAACTTTAGATGGTTTTGGTTCAAACCCAGCAGGTCTATCAGCCGCAACTTCTGTTGGAGCTTCAGGTTTAATAGCTGTTACATAATTATTTGTCCCTTCTATCTTCCAACCATCAATTTCATTTTCTATTCGTTTTTCTTTCCAATTGTAAGTAATTTTCCCTAACTTCACTGGGGCTGGATTTGGACTACTAGCATTATTTCTTGAATATTGATTTTCAACAGTTGCGGATTTTGTTTCAACATCTGGAGTATTGAAATCAATATCCCCAAATTGATTTTTCAAACTTGAAATAACGTTATCTACTGGGTTAGCTCCTACCCCCCTCTTATTATTACTTGTAGGACCTTCCGCTGCTTGTTCCCCTACACCAGTAGGAGTCGCTCTAAACCCACTTTCCCCTTTACCAGGAATTGCTTTTCCGTTTCGTGGATCTTGGTTTTTATTTGTTTTTTCTACTTTAGCTTCTGTTTCTGATTTATCTTCTACAGCAGGAGACACTTTTGGCATGCTCTCAATTACAAAAGCCTTTTCTCCTAATCTTGCAACAGTTTTATCTACCTCTGCCTGAGTTGCTTTGTCATTTGCTGATAAAGCTTGAGCTTCTAATAGTGCTGCCTTTGCATCTTCAATAGTTTTTGATGTTTTATTACTAATTTCAACTTTATCGATAGCTGATTGAATACGTGAAATCGCTTCTGATAACTTACTGAAGTCTACCTTTGCAATATTTTCTGGTGCTACCCTATCTTCATTAACTAAAGCTTCAGCTGAAGTTACTACTGGTTTAGAAACTGGATCTTTAGAAGGAATTTCTTTTCCCTTAGCATCAGAGCTCGCAACATTCTCTTCGTGATTTAGGTTTTATTGAGATGGCGATGACTGTGGATTAGACAAATTTGAGCTCGTTCTTGCATCGTTTCCTTGAATAGTGTCAGCTTTTGCAGTGGCTCCACCTCCAAACATCATAAGCGCAGCAATCGCTACCGATGCTGCACCGAAACTATACTTTCGGATTGAAAATCGTTGAACCTTTTGTCCATGATATTTTTTTATTCGTGAGTACATTACTACTCCTTTTCTTATATTTTTATTTACACCAAGAAAAGTCAGTAAAATCCTTAAATAGATACTAAGAAAATCCCTGACTTCACCTATTGTATAATATATATAATAACTCTATCTATTCACTATGTCAAGCAATTCGATATTTTAATCGATGTTGATATATAAAAAAGCAAAGATAATTAATAGCTTCAGAAATATGATTAATAACTTTCAAAAAAGCTTAAAAATTACCTCATATTTACATAGAATAAGGAGCGGATATGATATCCTACTCCTTATTCTTATCAGAAAATCTAATTAGATTTAGTCTTCTTTTTTCTTACGAGCAACAAGCCCAAATCCGCTCAAGACACCTAAAAGTCCAAGTGCTGCTAGGCTAGCATGGTCTTCTGTACCAGTATTAGGAAGTTCAGCTTGTCCTTTAGCTTCTGATGGAGCTACTGGAACTTGTGGTGCTTTACCATTTACTGGTGCTAATGGCATCGTTGGAGTTGCTGGGTTAGCCGGTGTTGTTGGTTGACTTGGGTCTGTCGGTTTCACCGGACTTGTTGGGTTTGTTGAAGGTGTTGATGGAGAACCTGGTTGAGATGGAGTGAGTGAGCCTCCATTTGTAGTACCTTCTTTGACTTCTTTATAAACGTAAGTTACTTCTGTTGTTCCTTCTGTTACTTTACCATTTTCATCACCTTTAGTTGAAGTTGGTACTAACACGTATAGTTTTCCATCTTTTGTATTGATTGTAGCTGGTTTGTTGTCAGTTGTGTTATATGCTGAGCTTACTGATCCGTCAGTCGTATCTTTAACATCTTCTGCGATTGTGTTTCCAGCTTCGTCTACATAATGAACAAGAACGTTTCCTGCTTTTTCGTATACATAAGTGATTTCTGTAGTTCCTTCTACAACAGCACCGTTTTCTGGCTTAGAACCGTCTTTCAATTCTTTAGCTGTTAAGTAGTATTTAACACCATCTTTAGTGATTTCATCTTTTTTGTGGTCTGCTGTATCGTATTTAACGTTTAGAGAAGCATCTGTTTCATCTCTTTGATTCTCCTAGGTGATGATGGTGCAGCAAGGTCTCAACGACTTCAAAGTCCAAGGCATCGTCGATATCATAAGAATAGAGTTTGGGCATTTCATAGGCTACTGTCTTATCCGTGTAAAAGGTCTCATCTCGTAGGTAAAGGTCCTTACGAGAAATCCAGATACTACCGTTGGGATAGTAATAGGCAGGCTCTTTCTGCCGAGCATAATGCTTGGAAACATGAGGCGGATGGATAAAAGGTGACTCCTCCAACTGCAAGAAAAGACTACGACTCTTGTCTGCCTTGACACAAGAAATCAAATGGTCGGCGCCAGACTGACAGTAGAGTTGGTAGGACTCGATGAGGTGCTCCACCTCTCTCAGAGGAGAAGTCACCTGTAGATTCACAAAGACCTGGTCTTCCTCAAAGGGCTGCAAAAAGTCTCGTAAGGTCTCTAAGCTAGAGGTTGTCGAGAGGGCCAGTTCTTTTGGTCTATGGACACAACGAATCTCTGGATAGGCTTGACGACAGAGTTCTAGATAGGCTAGTGAATCTGAGGAAACCCAGATGTCACTAAATAGCTTGGAGGCTAAAGCGACTTCTATGGTATAGAAAACCAAGGGTTTACCTGCAAGCGGTTTGATATTTTTATCCACTAAGCCGCGTGAACCCGAACGGATTAAAATGACGGCTATGGGTTTAGATTTTGCTTTCATATAGTCTTCCTAGAATTGAGATAAAAAGGGCAGATAGGGTGGTGATGATGCTATTTAACCAAGGATTGGGGTCGGTAAAGAGTCCACTATAATGATAGAGAACCACTGCTATTCGCCCCAACCGGTAGAGGATGAAAAGCCCTGAAGCCAATGAACGAATGCCCGCCGATTGAAACTTGTCCTCTAAAAGATGATAGGCTGTCTCGTAGTTTCCCTTTTGATAGAGGGGCAAAAAATAGCGATGAGCCAACGGAATGGCTAGAAAGATGCCACACTGGGCAAACCAGAGATAGGACCTACCTGTATAGGCATTCCCCACCAGAGTCAGAAAGGAAAAGAAAAACCACCCTCACAAAAAGGTGAGGGTAGTTCATCCGTTACAATGCTT
>ERZ773256.173-NODE-173-length-10684-cov-5.3768_pt1 | contig 10684 bp, 8 predicted proteins | sample MGYA00580513_ERZ773256 | MGnify/ENA primary metagenome ERZ773256 (study PRJEB29015, sample SAMEA2738147) | human oral metagenome | biome: human oral; feature: human-associated habitat; material: saliva | place: China | collected 2201 ... | reverse complement strand
CCCCCGCCGACCCGTCGTTTGCGGCGCAGATGCTCCACCAGCTGACTTCATCGCTGCTGGCGTGGTTGCGCGCGGACGCTGTGGATCCGGCGGCTTCGGTGCGCGAAATCGGCGCGCGCTGGGCGGACGCCGCACTGGAGACCATGTCGGTGCCGGATCATAGCCATGCTACCCGCCGCGTCGCGCGCGAAAACTTCAACATCGCGGGACACCTGGGTAAGGTGCGCCTGTTCATGAACGCGATGGGTTTTGCGTCGGTGCCGCACGAGAGTGATCCAATGGCGGTCGTGTTGACGGCCTGCCCGTTCACGGAACCCGGTGCCCCCGATGACCTGGCCCTCGAGCTGCGTCGTGGTATCGTCGAGCGCATTTTTGAGCGCACGGCGACGGGCATGGCGAGCTGGTCGGTGGAGGTTGACCCGATGAACCCGCTGCGTCTGACGGTGTATCTCCGTCCGGTCAATGAGCCGAATCCGAAACCACTGTCGACGACCGTGCACTTCTTCGGTGGCGCGGCGGAGGCCGCTGGCGGCTATATGTGCGAGCTTCCCGCCACAGAGACGCCTGCGACGCTCGGCGAGCTGATCGCGCACCTCGGCGAGGAGAACCCGGCTCTGGGCCGCATCCTCGAAGTGTCGAGCTTCCTGGTGAACGAGCGCTCGGCTCGTTTGGATACCGAACTCATGCCCGGAGTACGCGTCGACGTGCTGCCGCCTTTTGCCGGTGGGTGAGAGTTTCGAGTCATTTGTGTGGATCGGCCAGGAGTTTTATAAAGTCCTGGCCGATTCCGTGTAAAATAAAAGTAATTATCTCCCGTTCTTGGAGGATCTCATGTCAGCAGAGATTGCAACAGGTATTACTGACGACCCTCTCGACTCGAGTTCACTGATCGATAGCGCGCGCCGCGACACGTGCGGCGCGGTGGCGTCTTTTATCGGCGTCGTGCGCAATCATGACGGGGGAGAGAGCGTGGAAGCGATCGAGTATTCGTCGCATCCGTCGTCGTCTCAGATTTTGCGTGAGATTGTCTCCGAGTTCGCGGATCGTCCCGGGGTGCATCGCATTGTTGCGTGGCACCGCGTTGGTCACCTCGAAATTGGCGAGGACGCGATGGTTGTGGCCGTGGCTGCCGAGCACCGCGCGCAGGCCTTCCGAGCGGTGGAGGGCATTGTTGAGGACGTCAAGGCGAAGCTACCGATCTGGAAGAAGCAGGAGCTGACCGATGGTTCCCACAACTGGTCGGGTCTGTAAGCGATGACGATCGGTGATCCGTACGCGCGTGACGCTGCGGTTTCGGGGCGTTCTGTCGCGGTTCCGCTGCACTGTGCGCCTGTGAGGTACGAGGCCGGGGATCTGGCGCTGGAACGTTTCCGGCGCAATTGGCTGGTATCAGGTATCGGTGAGGCGGGCCAGGCGCGCTTGGCTGCTTCTCGCGTGCTTGTCGTGGGTGCGGGAGGCCTGGGTTCGCCCGTCCTGCTGTACCTGACGGCGGCGGGCATCGGTACGATTGGTATCTGTGACTCCGACGTCGTTGAGGTGTCGAACCTACAGCGTCAGCTGTTGCATGGTGAGGGTGACGTGGGGGTTCCGAAGCCGAATTCAGCCGTGCGTCATCTCAGTGGACTCAACTCGTCGGTTCAATTCGAGCGCTTTGGGCATGTGACGCGTCAGTGGCTGGACGAGCATGGCCGCGAGTGGGACTTGATCGTGGAGTGCACGGATAATTTCGACGCGAAGTATCTGGTGGCGGACTACTGCGCGGATTCGGGCGTGCCCCTCGTGTGGGGGACGGTCGTGCGCATGGCCTATCAGGTCAGTGTCTTCTGGTCCGCGGCTCCTGCTCCCGTGCCGTCCCTGACGCTGCGGAGTCTGCACCCGGTGCAGCCTGCCCCGGGAACGACTCCGGCCTCGACTCAGGTGGGTGTTTTGGGGCCGGTCGTCGGTCAGGCGGGCACCGCCATGGCGACCGAGGCTATCAAGATGCTGGTGGGCTTCGGTGAGCCTCTCATTGGTCGCGTCCTGATGGTGGACGCGACGACGCAGCGCACGGACGTGCTGACCTTCGCGCCGTGGGAGTGAGTGGCGTAGATTCGTCGTGTGGCGTGGGCGTGCCATGCGCGCGTCTGGCGGCGATGGTTGTTGGCGGTGGGGGCGGTGAGCGCCTGGGAGGCGTCTCGAAGCCGGACCTTGTGTTCGGTGGAGTGCGACTCGTCGACCGCGTGTGCTGTGCTTTGGGTGAAGTTGCTGATGCTGGCGTCGTTGCTATCGTTCCGCCCTCTGTGCGCGTCCCCTCCGGTGTGGCGTGCACCCTTGAGGATCCACCGGGCGGTGGTCCTCTGGCGGGGATCGACGCGGGCTTAGCGGCGCTGTCCGTGGGCGCGGATTGCTGGGTGATCGTCGTGTCCGTGGACTGCCCCGGCATTACGGACGTTCTGCGCTGCCTCCTGACCGAACCCCTGGGTATCGCGTGCGACGGGCGCATCCTGCGCGGCGGCGATCCCGAGCCATTCGACCAGTACCTCATGGGTGTCTACCGTGCCGGGGCGCTGCGCCGTGCTATCGACGAGGCCGTGGCGCGTCATGGGAGCGTGCGCGGTATGGGGGTGCGCCGGGTTTTGCGTGCCCTGACGCTTGAGCGGGTGGATGTGAGCGTCGACGTGTGCCGGGATATCGATACGCCCGAGGACCGGGCCTGGTGGGAGTCTCGCCTCGGCTGATGATTTGTCAGTAATGCCTGAGTGGGTATAGATTTAGAGAGTAAGTGTCAAGGCCTCTCATCCCATCCAGGTGCACTCATGAATCTTCGTCACGGTCATCTGTGGCAGCGACTCGGACTGACCATAGTATCAGGAATCGTTGCCACTTCCTATGCTCCGGCCGCCCTCGCGGCCCCTGTTGACGAGCAGGGGGCGCAGAGCGATTCCAGCATTGCCGACTCGCAGGTGTCAAGATCTGAGGAGGAAGCCCAGAGCGGCTCTGCTGCCGTGGACCAGACGAGCGCCCGCGACGCTGATACTGCTGAGGCGGCCACGGCCTCGTCCGAGGAGAAGGCGGAGGAAGGGGGAAGCGCCCAGGTCCTGACGTTCCCCGGCACGAGCGGGCCGACACGCATTCATATCCTCTCAACGGCGGGAGCGGCGGACGCGATCCTCCTCGAATCGCGCGGCGTCTTCGCCATGATCGACGGCGGCGAAGGCGTCGGCGCGCCCGACGGCTCCGACCCGCGCTACCCGTGGCGGGACGGAATCGAAGGCGCGGCCAAGGGCGACACCGACTGGGTCCTTGGCTATCTGAGGCGCAACGGCGTCACCTCGTCAAACCTGGCGTTCTATCTGGGTACGCACGCGCACTCCGACCATATCGACAACGCAGACGACATCATCTACGCGTTTCATCCCCAGGCGATCCTAACCCCCGAATACTCCGACGCCTGGATCACCGACAAGTCGCGTCTGTGGGACAACCAATGGTGCTACGACAACATGATGACCGCCGCGCGGTGGGCCGCATCTGCGTACGGTGCAACCATCATTCAGCACGTCAACGACGACGACACGCACATCCAGCTGGGCGATATGGATGTCCAACTGATCCCCGTGGACCCGGACGAAAACTACAAGAAAGTCGGCGTCCGCGACGCAAATCTGATCGCCTACACCGCGAAGGTGAACGCGTTCGGTCATTCCGCGTACCTGGCTGCGGACCTCGAGGCTCGCGGCGGCTACGAGGACCGCATCGCCCCCATCGTCGGGCACGTCGACCTGCTGAAAGCCGGGCACCATGGAATGGCGAGCTCGAACTTCCGGCCATTCATGGAGACACTCAGCCCCTCCATGATCGTCCAGACGGGTCCCAAGTGGTTCACTCCTGACAGCCTCACGGACAGCGTTATTCATGGGGATACGTCGTGGGCACCGACCCTGGATCTGTGGTCGGCGGGTTCTATCCCCGCCATCGTCGCCACCTTCACCTCCTCCGGAATTTCCTACAACGACCTCTCTGCCGCGTCCTGGGGGCATGAATATGGTGGGGTCACTCCGCGCGCCTGGTGGTTCAAGGGGGCTCGCCCCTCGGCGACTTCTGGCTGGTGGCAGGGGCGTTCCGGGTACTGGTACTACTTCGCAGGTAAACCCTCTGCCGAAGCTTCGGCGTGGGTGTACGACCGTGGTTCCTGGTACTGGATGGGTGCTACCGGCGCGATGGCAAGCTCCGAGTGGATTCATGACGGAACAGACTGGTACTACATTGAAGCGTCCGGCCATCTCGCCGGAAGCGGCTGGATGTGGGATTCCGGCTCCTGGTACTACCTGAGTAGCGGGCGAATGACCACCGGATGGCTGCTCGATCACGGCACCTGGTATTACATGGATCCGCACACGGGTGCGATGCGCACGGGCTGGGTTCGCATCGATGATCGCTGGTACTACCTCGGGTCCTCTGGAGCCATGTCTACCGGGTGGCTGCGTAGCGGCGGCGACTGGTACTACCTCTCTAGCAGCGGCGCAATGACCACCGGATGGTTCCAGGATGGCTCCTCCTGGTACTTCTCCTCCGCCTCGGGCGTCATGCACACCGGCTGGTTGAACTCCGGAAGTAACTGGTACTACATGGGTGGAAACGGTGCGATGAGCACCGGCTGGGTCAACGAAAGTGGCGGCTGGTACTACATGGACGCAACCGGTGCCATGGTGACCGGTACGGTGCCCGTCGATGGGCGCGCCTCGATGTTCTCCTCCTCGGGTCGCTGGATCGGATATGCCTCGTAATTCTGCCGAAAACTCATTGCGAGCACACTGACTGTGCGCTGCCCGTCCGCACCTGGAAGCGGTCGGGCAGCGCTGTTATGTAGCCTATGATTTGTCAGTAATGTCTGAGTGGGTATAGGTTTAGAGAGTAAGTGTCAAAGCCTATTATTCCATCCAGGTGCACTCATGAATCTTCGTCACGGACAACTGTGGCAGCGACTCGGACTGGCAGTGCTGTCAGGAATTCTCGTCGCGTCTCTCGCTCCCGCCACTGCCGCTGCTCCGACAGATGGCCAGGACATGCATGGCGACATGGAGTCTGCCGACCTCGATACGTCGAGCTCCGACTCCGATATTTCCTCCCCGGCCAACGCGCTCTCTCCTGCGGCTGCGGAGGAAACTGAAACCGCCGACGATGCCAAGGCCTCGTCCGAGGAAGAAAGCGAGGACGGCGTCGACGCGCAGGTCTACACCTTCCCCGGCACGGACGGCCCCACCCGCGTTCACGTCCTCACGACGACGGGTTCTGCGGATGCTATCCTGCTCGAGTCTCGAGGCGTCTTCGCCATGATCGACGGCGCCGAGGGTGTCGGTGCCCCCGACGGCAAGGATCCGCGTTACCCGCTGCGCCGCGGCGTGGTCCCCGGTTGGGCGGGGGATACCGACCGGGTTCTCGGTTACATGTCCAAGCACGGGGTCACCTCCTCGAACCTCGCGTTCTACCTGGGCACGCACGCCCACTCCGACCACATCGACAACGCGGACGATATCATCAGGAAGTTCCGCCCGAAGGTCATCTTCAGCCCCGAATACTCCGACAAGTGGATCACCAACCCCGATGGTCTGTGGGACAACCAGTGGGTCTACGACCACATGGTGGATGCCGCTAAGTGGGCACAGAACACCTACGGAGCCCAGTTCGTGCAGAAGGTCGACGGCTACAACACCCACGTCCAGCTGGGTGACATGGATGTCCAGCTCATTCCCTTCGATCCCAATGAAACCTACAAGGTCACGGGCACGACCGACGCGAACCTCATGGGGTGGGGCGCGAAGGTGAGTGCCTTCGGGCGTAGCGCCTTCCTCGCGGCCGACCTCATGGACACCGAGGCAGACTGGAGCAAGCACAACGGCTTCGAGGCGCGCGTTGCTCAGGCTGTCGGCAAGGTCGACATGCTCAAGGCTGGCCACCACGGCCTACGCAGCTCGAACTTTCCTCCCTTCATGGAGGCGCTGGATCCCACCGCGATCATCCAGACGGGTTCGGAGTCTTTCACACCCGATAATCTCACTGAGAAGGTCATTCACGGTGACGTGCTCTGGGCACCGATGTCCGAGGTAGGAAGCGCTGGCATCGCCTCGGTAATCGCTACTTTCTCATCTGCTGGCATCTCCTACTCCGACTTCTCGGCCGCTTCCTGGGGGCATGAGTACGGCCAAGAAAGTCCGCGCGCCTGGTGGTTCAAGGGTGGTCGACCTGCGGCCACGACCGGCTGGTGGAAGGGGGCGAGTGGGTCCTGGTACTACTTCGCGGGCAAGCCCTCCGCCGAGGCCAGCACCTGGGTGTATGACGGCGGTCAGTGGTACTGGATGGACGCCACCGGCGCGATGGCGACCGGCTGGATTCATGACGGAAAATCGTGGTACTACCTGGATTCCGCGGGGCATCCGGCAGGTAATGGTTGGAGTCTTATTGGCAGCTCGTGGTACTACCTGAGCGGCGGTCGCGTCGCTACCGGTTGGCTCTACGACGCGGGCTCCTGGTACTACCTGAATGCGGCGACCGGCGCGATGGCAACCGGTTGGGTGCAGGTAGATGGTCAGTGGTACTTCTTGCGCTCCTCGGGTGCAATGGTCACCGGCTGGATGAATGGTGGCGGTCCCTGGTACTACCTGACCGGCAGTGGTGCCATGGCCACCGGATGGCTCTACGACAACGGCTCCTGGTACTACCTGGATGCAACGAACGGCGCGATGGCCACCGGATGGTTCCAGGACGGGACCACCTGGTACTACAGCAGTTCCTCCGGCGCCATGATGACCGGCTGGCTGAACGGTGGGAGCTCTTGGTACTACTTGAGTGGTAGCGGCGCGATGGCAACCGGCTGGATCCTGGATCACGGTGCTTGGTACTACATGGATGAAGCAGGTGCCATGGTCACCGGCACGCAGGAGATCGATGGTCGCTCTTCGACCTTCTCTTCGTCGGGACGCTGGGTCGGCTACGCCTCCTGACGAGTGAGGGGCACTTCGCGAATATCCTGCCTGGGTACCGCCCGGCCACACATGGAAGCGGCCGGGTGGCTTTAATGCGTGGTGTTTTTCGTGGTATTTCGGTTGTTCAACGGGCTGGGTGGTGTAGAGCACCCGGAATTCATTCCTGAGAAGATGTAGAATTTTTGCATCTAATTCGGAAAGAGAGAGTGCGATGCTGCGGGTCCTTCACCTCGACAACTGGAAGTCCTTTTCTGAGCCGGTTGATTTTACGATGATTGCGGGGAAGGAGAGTCGCTACGGTGGGACTCTCTATCGTGACGGAAAGTCCCGTGTCCTGCCCGTTGCGGCAATCTACGGTGCAAACGCAGCGGGAAAGTCGACCCTGCTCGATGCCCTGGCTCACCTGCAGGTCATGCTGCGCGAGCCACGCAAGCGCGGGCAGCGCCTGCACTATCACCCGCATCAGCTCTTCGGGACGGATCGGCCCAGCGTCATTGGGGTCGAAATCGTCCTGGATGTGCAGGACGCGACCTCGGATCGAAAGGCCATCGTCTACTACGAGGTAGCCTTCAATGCGGATGCAATCGTCGAGGAAGTCCTCTACCGCCTGCGCTCGGAAGACGAGGAGGCGGTCTTCGTGCGCCAGGGGCAGGACATCGCTCTTTATGGTGATCTGGAAGATGATTCGTCGCTCGATGCTGCCTCGAAGACAGTCCAGCCCAATCGTCTGTTCCTCGAGACCTGCTTCAATGCGGCTTTGGTCGACGATGAGAACAGCCTGCTGGGTTCTGTCATCGACTGGTTTAAACGCCTCACCATTGTGGGGAGAGGCGCGCGCTACATCCTCATGCCTCAGCAGATTGCCCACGATGATGCATTTCGTGCTGCCGTCGGGCAGGGGTTGACGGTTGCCGACACCGGTATTTCAGGTATTTGCTACACGAGCGTTCCTCGGGACAAGGTTCCGGCACAAGACAAGGTTCTCGAAGAGATCGAAGATCAGCTGACCGACAAGACCTCCGAAGCATACCTTACTGCTGAAAGCGGGGCTGTTTTTCGTGCTCGGCTCGGTGATGATGGTGACGTCGTGTACGAGCGCCTCGTGACCGTCCATAAGGACGGTGCTCACGAGTTTCGTCTTCCTCTCGAGCAGGAATCCGACGGGAGCATTCGTTACCTGAATCTATTGCCCATCCTGTACTGGGCGGGAAAAAGCCAGCACTCGGGGGTTTACCTGATCGACGAACTCGAAGATTCTCTTCATCCCAAGCTGACGGAGGAGCTGCTTCGGCTGTTCCTTGACTCATCGGGGCCGGGCGAGAAGCGTCAGCTGATCTTTACGACGCACGAGCTCCACCTCCTGCGTGCCGACCTGCTGCGGCGCGATGAGATTTGGCTGGTCGAGAAGAACGAACACCGGTCTGAATTGACGCGGCTGACTGACTTTCCTTCCGACGTGCTTCGAAAGGGCAGTGACCTACCGCGGATGTACATGTCGGGTCGCCTCGGTGGCGTCCCACGGATCTAGGGGGCGTCATGGGTAAGAAGAAGCAGGCGCCGACGAGGCACTCCTCTCGGGGAAAACGAGGGAAATCCTTCGATAAGGCCCCTCGGCCAGTTGTTATTCTCGCCGTCGAGGGGGCAACGGAGAGGGAATACCTGAAGGCGCTCAACCAGTGGCGCTATCGGGGAGCTTTCGCCTTCGATTTCTGTCGCAATCGAGACAAGTCGTCGCTGAAGAATCTCATCGTCAGTATCAAGCGGAAGGCTGATGATGTTGGGCGTGATGGTGCTGCTGGAGCCTGGATCGTCTGCGACGTGGATGATAACGCCCCCCATATTCATGATCTGGAGAACTGGTTGGCTGGGGTCAGTGGGTATCTCCGCGCAGTGGCACTGTCGAATCCCTGCATCGAGGCGTGGTTTGTCTATCACTGCGCGGACGTCTGTTCGAGCTGGACCGCAAGTGCTGTCGTTGAGGAACTCGTCAGTAAGTGGGAACGGGGAGCTTATGAGAAAGCAATGGAAATTCCTCAGTGGCTCATCGATCACACCGACGAGGCCTGTCTACGGGTGCAGCGACGGCGGGCAAGCTTCGCGCAGGGCGTGACCGCGTGGGACGAGGCACCCTGGACCGACATGCCCGAGTTGATCGCATGGCTCGACCGGTTGAGACCACGACGCTCCGAATGAATCGGACGCTGGATCGGCAATGCCTCCTGACACGCCCCACGGGCATTGCAGGAGATTCTGACGAAGCGCCGCTCACCGCTGAAAACGCGGGTGAGCGTCGCTTCTCGCTGTGCTTTGAAGACATCATTCCCGCACGAAAGGCAGCTCAGATGTCGTCACGCCCCTATCGCACCGCCATCCTCACCCTCGCTGCGGTGGCCGCCACGGCCTCGTCTCTTGCTCTACCCCGGCCATGGTTCCCCACAAATGTCGCACGTAATTTCCATGTAAACCTTTCAAGATTTGAAATCGCATCGTTGATATTCTGCGGAAATCTCGATACCTTAGAAAACTAAGGGGAACCAAATTACGTGCGACTTTTTGGGGGGCGTGGGCGAGGAGGGGGTGGGGAATAGCTGAGGTCAGCGCTGCTCGTCTAGCTGGTGGAAGATCGCGGGCAGGAGAGGCGTCACGACCTCGAGGGTGTCGAGCGCGCCGCCGCGCGAACCCGGCGAGGAGATGATGAGCGCGCCCGAGGCGTCGCGCGCGGTCACGCCCACGACCTCGCGCGAGAGGGGCGACAGCGGGGTGTTGGCTAGACCGTGGGCGCGGATCTGCTCGGCGATGCCGGGGATCTCGACCTCGATGATCGAGCGGACTACCTCGGGCGCATAGTTGCCGACCCCGAAGCCCGATCCGCCCAAGATCAGGATGAAGCGAGCGCCCGCCTCAAGCGCGTTGCGGATCTCGAGCTCGAGGATTGTGTCACTCTCGGGAGTCGTCATGATCGACACCGGGCCCAGGCCCGCCTCGGCCAGCGCGACGACGCACGCGGGGGTCGTACGATCCTCCTTTGCGCCTGTGTGGACGCGGTCCGAATAGATGATGATGTGGGTGCTGATCTGGCTCAGGTCGTAGTCGACGGGCGCGGGCATGGTGTCCTCCGTGTGGATATTCGTGCGTATGAGTGTGATCCTAGTCCCTTGCTTGTCTGCGGGTGAGGCGGTTGTGTGGGCGGGGTCGCGCGATTTATGCCCGTCGGGTCCGAGGCAATTGCCGGGTGAGCCGGTCTGTGCGCGCCTGGCTGGGCGGCGTGGGGGTTTGTCGGGCGTCGGACACTCATTAAAAAGGGTTTGACTACGCTCAAATGGGGGAGTGGTTATCGGCGCAATGGCGCTACCTTCAGACGATGATTGGTGTAGGTGAGGGTGCCTGTTGCCCCTTGCTCACACCATTGTTAGATTAATGTCGTTCAATTCCCTCTCAAAAGGAGATGCTCGTGCGCTCCCCGCGTATCCTCCCCGTCATCGCCGCCGCCCTGGCGCTGGCCGCCTGCTCAGGAAACACGACCCCGCAGGCCGACACCACGGCCTCGTCCGACGATACCCAGGTCCCCTCCCGCGAACTCGTCCTCAACGTCTACGCCGCCGCCTCACTGACCGAGACCTTCGAGGAGCTCGAATCCTCCTACGAGGCCGCCTACCCCGACGTGGACGTGCGCTTCAACTTCGCCGGGTCGCAGGACCTGGTCGCCCAGCTCAGCGAGGGGG
>ERZ773256.166-NODE-166-length-10848-cov-3.05976_pt1 | contig 10848 bp, 5 predicted proteins | sample MGYA00580513_ERZ773256 | MGnify/ENA primary metagenome ERZ773256 (study PRJEB29015, sample SAMEA2738147) | human oral metagenome | biome: human oral; feature: human-associated habitat; material: saliva | place: China | collected 2201 ... | reverse complement strand
AGGCTATTTCCTCAGCAGTTACAGCGCGAGAAAGCTCGGTATGCAGACCACGGGCAACGCCGGCGGCGCGCACAACCTTTATTTGAAGCATACGCACGAAACGCAGTCCGACCTGCTGAAAGAAATGGGCACGGGATTGTTGGTTACCGAACTGATGGGTCAGGGCGTGAACACCATCACGGGCGACTACTCGCGCGGCGCGGCCGGTTTTTGGGTGGAAAACGGCGTCATTGCCTATCCGGTTCAGGAAATCACCATTGCCGGACGTTTGCAGGATATGTACCGCGACATCACCGGCGTGGCAGACGACGCATTACGCCGTTCATCCAATCAAATCGGCTCCATCTTGGTTTCTAAAATGACGGTTGCCGGCAACTGATTGAACTAAATATACAAAAGGCCGTCTGAAAGATATCTTTTCTTTTCAGACGGCCTCGCCGTTATCTACTTCCATAAAAAACACATCATGCATATTGTCGTTATCCCCTCTTGGTATCCTTCTTCCGAAACTGACGTGGACGGAATCTTTTTCCGCCTCCAAGCCCAAGCCCTGCAACGCGAAGGCATGAAAATCGGCATGGTCGTGCCCATGTTCCGCTACTTGAGAAGCCAGCCGAAAACCATCTTCTCGCGCTTCTACGGCCTGCGCCGCCATCAGCAAGGCGGACTCAACACTTACGCCTATGACAGCATGTATTTCTTCCCGCGCTGTCCGGTTGTCGACATCGACCGCATCCGCTGGGTCAACGCAGGCATGAAAGCTTTTGAAGCCTATATCGCCGACAACGGCAAACCCGACGTAATTCACGCCCACTGCGTCAACTACGCCGGCATTTTGGCCTGCGCCATCTTCAAAAAATACGGCATTCCCTATGTGATTACCGAACACAGCAGCGCCATTTCACGCGGCCTTGTCCGCAAAAACCAATGGCCGTCCATGCACGAAGCCGTGCGCCACAGCGCGGCACGGTTCGCCGTCAGCCGTGATTTCTGCCGAATTCTCGAAAAAACCTACGCCGGTACAGACTGGCAATACCTACCCAATATGCTGGGCGGCAATTTTGAACAGGATTTCGAGTTCCCCGAAAAAAACAATCAAGACTTTACCTTCTGCAGCGTCTCCCACCTGCGCCACCTCAAAGGCCACGACCTGCTCCTGCCTGCTTTTGCCGAAGCACTCAAAACCTATCCGCAGCTCAAACTCAAAATCGGCGGCGGCGGCGCAGAAGAAGGCCGTCTGAAACAGCTGGCAAGCGACTTGGGCATCAACCACGCCGTTACCTTTACCGGCGCATTAACCACCGACCAAACCCTAGACCTCATGCGCCACAGCAACGCATTCGTCCTCGCCAGCCGTACCGAGACCTTCGGCGTCGTCTATATCGAAGCACTGTCGCAAGGTTTGCCCGTTATCGCCACACGCTGCGGCGGCCCCGAATCCATCGTCACTTCCGACAACGGCCTGCTGGTGCCAATCGAAAACATACCGGAACTGACCAAAGCATTGCTCACCCTCTACGAAAACCATGCACAATACGATCCCGTCCGTTTGCGCCAAGATTGCCTGCAACAATTCGGCAGCCGTGCCATTGCGCAACACCTGATCGACACCTTCCAAAAAGTGTTTAATAAATAGGCATAAACCATGCAGGCCGTCTGAAATCCTTCAGACGGCCTGTATGCTTCCAATAAGACAAATTTAGTGTAAAATTAAGACAATAACTAAACTTTTTGATTTAAAATCAGTCAAAGGAAAAATTGTTACCTACAATAATATTCCACATATATTATGCGCTATTACGGAACGATTACTCGCTGGAACAGAAAGCGCGGCTTCGGAGCCGCTACCATAGAAGACACAGGCCAAGAAATCTTTCTTGCCCTTGCCGCCTTCACTACCCTTAACCGCCTTCCGGCCGAAGGGCAACACATCTCCTTCAACATCACAGAAGGCCGACGCGGCCGCAAAGAAGCCGAAAACGTCTGCTTCGCCCTCGATTGCGCCGACTGCTTCGATGTCCTCGTCCCTCCCCCCGAAAAACCCCTCGCCGGCAAACAGGCCATCATCGGCCTGATTGCCGTTATCTTCGTCTGCAGTATTTTCGCCACCTTGTGGTACGGCCTCCACTTTTCCGACAACACACCGGAAGAGCCTGTCGTCAAAAAACAAGAAACCATGGTTCACGAAGTAGCCGCCAAAATCGAAGCCGAACGCAAAGCATGGCGCGATGCCGTCAACCGCAGCAACCAACGCTCGGGACAGTCTCAACGCGCCAAAGATAATACGTCAAAACAATAATAATATTTATATCAGATTAAAATCCTTTTATATCAAAGCCTTTTTATCAAAAATTCAAATATAGCAAGCCAACTTAAAAAACTGTCTTCTGCATATTTAATGCACGAAGGCAGTTTTTCATTGAAAATAAAAACACTTCAATTTGCTATGTTCAAAACATGCTTCTCTAACACTACCCATTCTGATAGAGATAAGCACTATGTATAAAACAAATCCAAACTACTCAAATACCCCATATCGTCAATAAAATAGATTTATTGATGCAATCAAATATACCCAACACATTGGAAATATTTGAATCTGACAAAGCATAGCCTTGTTAAATTTAACGTAGTATTACCAAAGACTTAACGCATATCTAAAAAAATATGAACAAGCTTGGGGCACACTCTAAACAGTTTATTAAATAAAAGCATTTGACACTCTATTACGTAAGGCTATACATATTACCCTGACTCAATTCCTCTTAATTTTAATAACACTTTGTTTTATATATTGTATCTTTCCTACAACATCAAAAAAATATTCAAAAATATCAAAATACATAATATCTTGATTTCATAAAAGAAATATTTAAATTTCATTATTCTCCTAACAGTTTCCTCCTACACTTTCTATCTTATCTGTTTGTTTGTATATGTATTTGTTGTAGAATTCTTTTCGACCGTAAAAGTCATTAACCAAATTTAACCGATATTCAAATATTTAAGGATTCAAACTTATGAATACAAAAATCAAAACGACAGCTTTGGTTTGCGCCGCTTTGTTTGCGGTAACTGCATGTAGTAGCAATGGTGAGAGCGGTCCAGATATCAACCCAACTAATCCAATTACTCCAACTAAGCCGACTACTCCTACGACTCCAGCTCAACCAACTACTCCTGAAACTCCGGCTAAACCGACTACTCCTGAAACTCCGGCTAAACCGACCACTCCTGTGACTCCGGCTAAACCGACTACTCCTGAAACTCCGGCTAAACCAACTACTCCTGTGACTCCGGCTAAACCGACTACTCCTACAACTCCGACTAAACCAGCTAATCCTGTGACTCCGGCTAAACCGACTACTCCATCTCAACCAACACCTAGCGCAGCTGTTGGCGGTAATGCAATGACTTCAACAAATGCATCCTATAACACTGCAAAATACGTTACTCCTCAAGGCAAGATGAATGCTAGTGTTACCATTGACGGTCGTAAAATTGATTTATCCAAAGCCAATGCAGCATTTCTCTTCTATAGAGAAACTGCTCCTACCGAAGACAAAATGTCTACCCGTCAAACTGTCTTGAGCGGACGTAAATACAGCCATGTTCAATTCGGTGCACAAACTGTCGGCATTATTAGCCCTACTTATCAACCAACACTTCATCATGATTCTTTTGCTATTGGTAATATTACGCCAACTAGTGGTGCAGATGCTATGCCAACTTCTGGCAAAGCATCTTATGTCGGTGATGCCATTCTGCTTCAAGGTGCAGCTTATACAACAGGCGCATCTAAATTTGATGTTGATTTCGGTCGTAAAACCATCTCAGGCATAATTGATCATCCATATGGCATTCCTGTTTCCGGTAAAATTTCCGGCTCATCCTTCAGCGGCGAGCAAGACGGTATCCGTATGAAGGGTAATTTCTTTGGCCCTAAAGCTGCAGAACTAGGTGGTGTCTTTAGTGCTGAGCATGAGAATAGTGTTTACCAAGGCTCTTTCGGCGCGAAAAAACAATAATCTGCCGTTTTCAACCGTCCGGCATCGCCGGGCGGTTTGTTTTACCAAGAGGCCGTCTGAAAGAATTTTTACCATGTTCAAACGTCCCGAAACGAAATAAAAAAATATGCGCTATCCAACTTTGGCTTTAATCTTATACGCTGCGGTACACTATGCCTCAGCTGCACCAACACCACACGATGAAATTCAGCCCGACCTAAACCATAATCAAATCCGCCAGGCTGAAAAACAAACTCTGAAAGAAGACAATCAGGTTGAGCAACAACAGTTTTCTATGTCATCAGAAGAATTGCTCCAACAACCTGAAATCTTAACCGATGCAATGGATACTGCCCTTGCACACCAAAATATTGACAACATCCGTTTCCTATTGCCACTCTACCGTCGCATGACCGGACACGACGAAACAATGGCTTCCTATGCAGATGCAATTCTTTCCCGTGCAGATGGAAAGTACAAAGTAGCAGAACAGGATTTTCGGAATATCCTTGCCAATCATCCTGACTACTCTCCTGTACGCCTACAATTGGCATTAACCCTTTCACAAGACGGAAAAATGCGTGACGCAGCAAAAGAGTTACAAGAAGTCCGCAAAACTCCCGACCTACCTGAACCAACACTGCAATATTTGAATGAATTTGATAAATTTTTAAAAAAAGATAAATCTTGGAATTTTGACGGTAATATTTCCTACGTTCGAGATAATAATATTGCCCGAACGCCGCGCGAACGTGTGTACGGAGGTTTTGAGTTTGAAGCGCCTCGTACAGCAAACGGTATTGCCTACGATGTTTCTGCACAAAAAAATACTCCGCTCAATGGGCATTGGGTCTGGAAAAAAAACCTGTCTGCCGGTGGCAAGTTCTATTGGGATGCGCATGATTATGATGATTTAACGGTACGTGCTGAAACCGGTGCCGACTGGCGTAATCATACTCAGGAAATCTCCTTATCGCCATTTTATGAAAAGCGCTGGTATGGTACAGAGCCCTACTCCAATACATCAGGCGGTATTTTGCGCTATTCACGTGTGTTATCGCCCAAATGGCAAGTATTTGGCGCATGGCAGTCCGGCTACCGTAAACATAAAGAAAGAAAATTCTTAAACGGCGCAAACCATATTGCCTCTATATCAGCCCTCTATTATCGTAAGAGTGGTGAATATTTCGTATTTGGCGCAGGAAAAGGATACAACAGTGCGCATGACCGTTCTGATGCCTATAAATATGAAAATCTGCGTGCAGGCTGGACAAAAGCATGGGGCAAGTCAGGCAAGCTTGTTACTTCACTCAATACTACTGTACAGTACCGCCGCTATCAGGCAGAAGATATTTTCAATATCAAACGGAATGATCGTGAAACCTACGTCCATTTGTCAGCAGGTCATAAAAAGTTGTCCTGGAAAGGCTTTACTCCGCGCCTGAACTGGGGTTGGACACATGTCCACAGCAATCATTTTTATTACCGTCAAAACCAGCATCGCTTGTTTATTGATATTTCCAAACAATTTTAAAGAGATGGCATATATAAAGAAGGTCGTCTGAAAACCAAATCAGTTTTCAGACGACCTTTTATATTTCACACTTAAATAAAAAACAATCTCTTACCTCAATTCGGCTCTGCCATTTCCAATGCCTGCTTGATGTCCACAGCAACGACGCGCGATACGCCTTTTTCCTGCATGGTGACGCCGACGAGCTGCTCTGCCATTTCCATGGTCAGGCGGTTGTGGGAAATGTAGAGGAACTGGGTTTGCGCCGACATTTCTTTGACCAAGTTGCAGAAACGCGAGGTGTTGGCATCGTCCAGCGGGGCATCGACTTCGTCCAGAAGGCAGAACGGAGCGGGGTTGAGGCTGAACAGGGCGAACACGAGGCTCATGGCGGTGAGGGCTTTTTCGCCGCCGGAGAGGAGGTGGATGGTGCTGTTTTTCTTGCCGGGCGGGCGCGCCATGATGGACACGCCGGCGGTCAGGAGGTCGTCGCCTATCATTTTGAGAGTAGCTTCGCCGCCGCCGAACAGGGTTGGGAAGAAGGTTTGGACTTTGCCGTTGACGGCATCGAAGGTTTCTTTGAAACGCGCTTTGGTTTTGTCGTCGATTTGGGCGATGGCTTCTTCCAAAAGTGCGATGGCGGCCTGCACATCTTCGCTTTGGCTGCGGTAGTAGCCATCGCGTTCGTGCGCTTCTTCAAGTTCTTGCAGGGCGGCAAGGTTGACAGCGCCGAGGGCTTCGATTTGTTGGGTGAGGCTGCCTATGCTGCTGTTCAATACTTTCGGCGATTCTTTTACCAACGCTTCGAGCGCGTCCAAATCGGCGGCGCGTTCGGTCAGGTTTTGATGGTAGCGCTTGGCGTTGATCAGTGCTTCCTGCTGCTGCAACAGGGCGGTTTGGGTCGCGGCCTGAAGCTGTGGTAACTGGGTTTGCAGGGTTTGCACTTTAGCGTATTGCTCCCTGCCCTGCTCCTGAATCTGCGCAAGTTTGTCTTGCACGGCGATGTATTCTTCATCCAAAGTTTGTACGGCTTCGGTCAGCTCGTCGAGCTTGATGTGCTGCTCGTCGTTTTGGAACTCAGTTTCATAGGCGAGGGCAAGCTCTTGCTGGCGTTCCTGCCAGTCGAAGGTTTGCTGTTCAAGCTGGGCGATTTGCTGTTGGTAGTTTTGTTTTTGCTGGTTGAGCTTGTGGACGGCGACTTCGGCAAGCCCGTATTGGCGGTTGGCTTCCAACAGGGCAAGCTGCGCCTGTTTCAGACGGCCTTGCTGCTCTTGGCGGTTGTGTGCGGTGGTTTGCTGCTGGTGTTCGAGTTCGGCGGCGGCTTCCTGCAAAGTAGCGATGTCGTCTGAAAGCCCGTCGGACGTGTGTTGCAACACGGTCTGCTCTTCCGCCAACTGCGCCAGTTCGCGGGCGATGTGTTCGCGGCGGATTTGCCCTTGGTTGGTACGCGCCAAGAGTTCGGCGGCGCGTTGCTGCGCCTGGCTGTATTGGCGCGTGTGCTGCTGTTGCTGCTGCATCAGATTTTTGTGCTGCACTTCGGACGAGCGCACGGCGGCTTCCGCCTGTTTGAACGCGGCTTCGGCGGCGGAGAGTTCGGGGGCGAGGTTTTCCAGTTCGGACGCAATGCCGTCGAGACGGGCTTTTTGGGCAATCAGGCTTTCCTGCGCAGGTTTTGCATAGAGCAGGACGCTGACCTTATCGACCTGATGGCCTTCGGGCGTAAGCCAGATTTGGTGTGCGCCCAAATCGCTTTGATGCGCGAGGGCGTAGCTCAAATCGGGCGCGCACAATACGCCGTCGAGCCAGTGGTGCAATGCCGTCTGAAACGGCGGTTGCGCTTGGATTTGGTTCAATAATGCCTGTACGGGCAGGGATTTTTTGATGCCGCCGGAGAGGTCGTCTGAAAGCCATGCCGCCTGTCCCTGCGGCAAAGGCGCGGGAGGCACGAAGCCGTGCGGCACGGCGCGGGCGTGCAGGCGTTCGGCAAGGATGACGGACAAGGCGTGCTGCCACTCGGCGGGCGCGGTGATGTGTTGCCACAGTTGCGGCGCGGCGGCGTGGTCGGTTGCCTGCCAGAAGTCGGCGGCTTCCTGCTGTTGCGACAGGATTTGCGACAACGCCTGCTGCTGCGCCTGCAAGGTGATGTGTTGCTGCTTCAGGCTTTGGAAGCGGTTTGAGGTCGTCTGAAACGCTTCGCGGGCGGCGTGTAAGGCTTCTTCGGCGGCAATGATTTGTTCTTCGTAATGCTCTTGCTGGCTTTGCAACAAGGCGGCGGCTTCCTGCGCGGCGGCGGTTTCGGCCTCGTCGGGCAGGTTCAGGGCTTGGTTTTCCTGTTTCAGACGGCCTTTGCGCTCTTCGTGCTTGGCAACGGTTTGTTCGGCATGGGCAAGCTGCTGCTGCTTCAATGCCAGTTCGCGGCGGATACGGTTTGCCTCGTCCTGCTGGGTTTGGAAGGCGGCGTTGAGCGCGGCTTGGGTTTCTTCCAATTTGGGCAGACGCTCTTCGTGTTCGGCAACCTGCATCGCCCATTCCGCCAACTCGGTTTGCTTTTCTTCGGCCTGCAACTCGTTTTCTTCAAGCTTGACGCGGATTTGCTGCTGCTCTTGATGAATGCGTTGCAACTGCGCCTGCGCCTCCTGCTTGTCGCGTTCGATGCGTTGGTGCAGGTTTTGCTGATGGCGGATTTGTTCTTCCAAACGGGCAATCTGCTCACGCAACACGCCGCGTTTGTTGCTCAATTCGTGTACCGCCTGCTGCTGCGACTGTTCGGCGGTCTGCAAGGCGTTGGTTTCGTCCTGCTGCGCCTGCAAAGACTGATGTTGCACGGTCGCTTTGTCGGCGGCGGCAAGCGATTGCTGCCATTGGGCGTAATCGAGCAAATCCTGTTGCTGGTTCAACTGTGCGGTCAGGGATTTGTAGCGTTCGGCGGTTTCCGCTTGTTTCTCCAGCTTTTCCACCTGTCGTGCCAATTCGTTCTGCAAATCGCCCAAACGCTGCAAATGCTCGCGGGTGTCTTTCAGACGACCTTCCGTCTCCTTGCGGCGTTCCTTATATTTAGACATACCCGCCGCTTCCTCGATATAGGCGCGCAACTCCTCCGGCCGCGCTTCGATGATGCGCGAAATCATTCCCTGCTCGATAACAGCATAACCGCGCGCGCCCACGCCCGTACCCAGAAACAAATCGGTAATGTCGCGGCGGCGCACGGTCTGATTGTTGATGAAATAAGTCGATTCGCCCTGACGCGTCAGCTGCCGCTTGATGCTCACCTCGGCATACTGCCCCCACGCCCCCTGCAAACTGTGGTCGCTATTGTCAAACACCAGCTCCACCGAAGCCCTCGGCGCAGGACGGCGCGTCGCCGCACCGTTAAAAATCACGTCCTGCATACTCTCGCCGCGAAGCTGTTTCGCCGAAGCCTCGCCCAACACCCAGCGCACCGCGTCAATCACATTCGACTTGCCGCAGCCGTTCGGCCCGATAACCGCAACAAGCTGCCCTGGCACATGAATCGTGGTCGGGTCGGTAAAAGATTTAAAGCCGGAGAGTTTGATGTGGGTAAGGCGCATAGCAATGTTTCGAATCGGAAAAGAAGGCGTATTTTAACGGAAATACGCTTATACGTTGAGAGAAAAGCATCCATAAAGTCCGACTGCTTTTTTATCCTCAAAAGGCCGTCTGAAAAGTTTGTTAAAAAGAAACAGACCAGCTATCGAACTCACTAAAATATTTAAAATAAATTCATATAAAACAATTAACTAAAAAAATACTCACCCGACCACCTGCCCTTTGATTAATTTTTGTACAGAAATGCAAATAAACTGTTTATTTTTTTATGATTTATGGTTATTATCGAGTACTAAAGGTTTAAAATTCAGATAAACGATCTCTCCGACCTCTTCATCATACGAATAACCACACAGGGAATATCATGTCAAACATTCAAACCAAACTTAAAACCATCGTTTTCACAGCCATCAGCGCAGCCATCTTGTCCGCATGCGGTGGTGGCGGAGGAGGCGGTTCATCTGCTTTTAATACCGGCAATTCTGCTGGCAACAATGGCAATTCTGCCAATAACAACAGCAATGCCAATACTCCGAAAGCGCCGTCTACTACGCTTACCAACAGCGCCGACAAGCTTGCCGAACTGACCGATGAAGCTCCAATCGATCCGGCCAACGTTACCCAGCCTTTGCACACACATTTCATCTCCTCCAAAGGTGCGCAGCAATCCAATCCTAACGTACAAATCCGCAGAGATGCCGCAGGCAAAATGTTCCAAACAGACAATCAAGACCGTAACCAAAATGGCCTGATCAGTTCTATTGACTTTAACAGCAATGATGAAGTCAAAATGGACGGCGTTGTGTTATTTAACAAGACCTCTGATGGCAACGCAACCCAACCTACATGGACAAGCTACGCTTCTGTTATTGCCAAAGTATATTCAAAAGGCAATACTCAAACTGATGTCAGCGAACAAAAAGGTAAAGAGAAAAATACTGAATTCGCATACGGAAAATCAACTTTAGATGACAGTATTGTTGAAATTTCTAAAAAGTTAAAAGCTGAACAAGAAAAGCTTGAAAAAGAAGAAAATCCAGAAGCTGGCCCAGTTAACAATAAAAAAGTAACTGAGATCAAAGCAAAGATTGAAGAATTAAATACTTTACACGCTAAAAATCTTGAAGTTCGGGCTAAACTAGCAGAAATGAATGAAAAAGCCAGCAAGGATCTAGCTTATTTCCGTCCAGACCAAGATGGCTTAGTTTTTGACAAACAATTCGACGGTGTCTATGTCATCAATTTTGATGACGGTACCCAGATTATGTTGCATGATCCTTCTGCGGCCGGCTGGACATATCAAACCTTCGCGCATTACACCGACCCTAAAGGACATGTATACCAAGGCTACCAAAGCCTGGGCGATGAAACTGTCTTCACTACCCTGCCTGCTAAAGGTACAGCCACCTACAAAGGTATTTCCACTGCCTATGTGGTTACCGACAAGAACAATCGTCAGTTGACTTCCAATGTCATGGCTATCGTTGATTTCGGCCTCAAAGGTGTCCGTTTTGAAACATCAAACTCACACTTCCATACTTTGGAAAATGGTAAGCGCGTATCCGAAGCAGATAAAAACTACGATTTCAAAGGTACGGCAAGCTGGAAAGACGGCAACCTCTTCTCCGGTAAAGTCAGCACGGCCGATAACAAGTTAAGCGGTAACCTGAACGGCAAATTCTACGGCCCAAATGCTGCAGAAATTGGCGGCACTTACGGCTTGAAAAACAAAGATGCAACCAAACACTTAATCGGTCGCTA
>ERZ773256.164-NODE-164-length-10898-cov-4.24126_pt1 | contig 10898 bp, 7 predicted proteins | sample MGYA00580513_ERZ773256 | MGnify/ENA primary metagenome ERZ773256 (study PRJEB29015, sample SAMEA2738147) | human oral metagenome | biome: human oral; feature: human-associated habitat; material: saliva | place: China | collected 2201 ... | reverse complement strand
GAAAAGATCGTGTATTATGTCAATCCTTTTGATATCGTGGGGATGCTTAATCGAGAACACACCATTGCCAAATTACCTGGTGACTCCGATGAACCCCTTAAGAAACCCGTCGGTAAAGTCAATGTCCTCGTCCCCTTGCATTATACTCAGATTACTGATCCGGAAAGCTCCCATGACTTTGGTGTTTTCCAATCGGATGGAAAGGGAAATTTATTGACTGCGTCTGAGGATTTTCACCCAGAATTGCTCAGGGCAGGTGAAAAGCTGTCTCGACTGATTGCGACATCTTTAGATTCTCTCAGGGCTTTAGGAGTTGATGATAATGTAGCCTCAAATATTTTGAATGCCATTATGAGGGGTGAGGCTCTAACAAAGATGGCTATCGGTTATGCAGTTTACAAGAATTATACAATAGAATATAGTAAAATCGTCGAAGAAGCTCGTCAGGAATCTATAAAGTGGGATCGTGAAGCTATTCCTCGTTATCAGGAACAACTGAGAAGCGGCAATCTTTCAGGAAATCAAAGAATCTTGGTTCGAGCTCAGTTGCTTCAGACAGCAGCCCAGTTAGCAAATTTTGACATGGAAGACAAAGTTAAATCTGTTAAAACCTTACTTTCAGACGCTAAGGAAGACATTCAAAATATAGTAAAGGAGACAAGCTCAACAGCGTTTGACATGGTTGGATATTTGTCAAGCTCAGAAGTTACGAATCTGCTTTCTGGTTTTGATACAACAAGCTTTTGGGATGAAGGCCTTGCTAGTGACACGAAGACAGCAGCAACATCCTTCCTGACACAAATCCAGCAACTGGGGGAAAGCTTGGTCAAAGCTAGTGGCTCCTTTGAGACCATAGATAGAGATAGTGCTGAAGATTTTAATAATCTATTGGCGGATGTAAAGCAAACATGGAGGGGAAAAAATGGTAGTCCTAACGGATGAGGATACTTTAATTACAAGAGAGCAACTCGACAGAGCCTTCAAAGAAAGAATGAGGGAACAAGAACGCCAAGCAGTCAGGGCCTTGGTAACTGCAAAAGAGTTGTCAATCCTTGCTAAAGGAGCTGAGTTAGCTAAAAAGTTGCAGGAAGCGGCCGCAGATATGCAAGAGTACGCTTCTAAGACCTATGTGAACAATATTAAGGGTGGATTTGAGGGAAAGGCTGCAGATGCTGCAGAAACTTACTTGACACAGACCTTGCAAACACCTACTTTACAGAGTCCGATCAAAAGCTAGGAGAAAACTGGTTATGGATAAAAAGGGACTTCAGAAACTAGAGGATGAGCATAATCGTAAATTACGAGACTTAGAACGTTTGGAGATGGATTTGGATGATGATTTTCACAAGTTTAGTAGGGAGACGGATCATCTCCTAGAGGCGCTTTCCTATGCATGTAGAGATAGTAGTTTTGCTGAAATTCATCCATATATCTTTGAGATAGAGAACAATTTAGATAGCTATCATCAACTTTATAAGAATCGTATAGAGAATGTAATGGAAGCTCGACACCAAGAGAATAAAAACTTTTATCGAAAGTTAGAGGAAAAGGATTTTTAACGAATAGACCCTTAATCTAATACAAGAGAATTTTTTTGATAATTTATTAGTAAAAAATGGTGTAAGCACTTGTAATTTGTGGCACTTATTGATATAATAAACTTACAAATAACTTAAAGGAGTTTAATATGGCTTTAATTCAATTAACAACAGAGGAACTACGTACTTCTGCTCAAAAATACACTAATGGTGCTGAAGAAGTAAGAGAAGTACTTCGCACATTGAGTAACGAACAAGAGATTATTAGAGAGAACTGGAAAGGTGCTGCTTTTCAGAGCTTTGATCAACAGTTTACAGAATTATCTCCAAAAATTGAAGAGTTTGCAGCTTTACTTGATGCAATCAATGCGCAATTGTATAAAGTTGCTGAAATCGTTGAGCAAAACGACCAAGAACTTGCATCACAAATTCATTAATTTGTTATAAGTGGCTTTAGGAGGGCGAGAGCCTTCCTATTTTTTTTAATGGAGATGATTAAAAGGCAAATGAAGAAGAATAGAATATATAAATATGTAGGGAGTAGTTTGCTAGCCCTATTGTTGCTCTTGATGATGGTTCTTTTGAATCTTTCTGTTCAAAAGAATACGACAATTAACAATGAGAATAACGCGAAAGTAAATCAGCAGACCAAATTAAATGTGGCTATTGTAAATGAAGATAAGCCTGTCTATGTGGATACAAAAGAGTATAATTTGGGGGCTAGTTATGTAAAAAACATCGAGCGTGATAATTCACAAAACTGGTCCGTTGTTCCTCGTGGAGCAGCAGATACCGGATTAGAAAGTGGGAAATACCAACTCGTTTTAACAATTCCTAGTGACTTTTCTGAAAAAATACTTGATATTAACAGTATCAATGTTGATAAGACAACCATTAATTATAAGGTCAATGCCCAAGGAAATTTGCAGGTGGAAAATGATGCAAATAAACTAGCAAAAGACATTGTTGCTGATTTAAATGGTCAATTAGTTGACATGTATATGGCGAGTATTTTGAGCAATCTTTATACGGCGCAAAAAAATGTGCAAGCTAGTTCACAGATACAAGCAACTAATATCGGAAACTACCGTACAAACTTATATGGAACAGCAATTAACTCTAAAAATATTTTCCCGACTCTTTACAGTATGTCTAGTTCTTCAGTTGATGCAAACGGTGTCTTAAAGACAGGTTTGGAAAGCTACTTACAGTCCTTTAATCGCTTTGATGAGTCGCAGGTTAAATATAACAACACTTTCAAAGAATTGTCTAACAATAAGGAACAAGCAAAGCAGAATTATGCGGACGTCATAGAAAAGCTTATATCTAAGAGTAGGGATGAGGTAAAGGAACAGGTTGATTCTTATAAACAAGAATTAATGGAAACCCAAAAGATTCTAAATTCCAAGATAGAAGGTCAAGTAACCTCCTCTGATGTAATGCAGCCTGAAGTTGGATCTTCCTATAAAACAGTCGCAAAAGACATCAGCAAAGAGATTGTTAGTTTACAGACCAATCTAACAAATGAAAGAACGAAGTTTGAGAATCATAAAAAAGGTATTCGTGACTTCATTGATGAGAAACTAGCTTCTTACTATGGAACAAGTGAGAAGACAATCACTCTCGGTCGATTTTTGGATAAAGCTGCAAACAAGGACCTAGAGAAGGCTGAAGAATATCTCAAAGAGCAGCTGGTTTCTGCAATCTCAGAATTACCAAAAGAAGATTTTAGTGGAAAAGAATTTAGTGGTTTTGGTATGACACCAACCACAATTCCTTCTGTAAACTATACAGATTTAAAAACGATTAAAGAGCCTAGCGACGAGATTTCTTTGGCGGACTTGAAGAATCTGGAAAATAAGGCGATTACTAGTACAAGTGCTGTTGGACGAACAGGAACAAAGGCTAAGGTATCATGGAAGGCTGGAACAGGAGTGACGGTTCATTCGGTCACTTATGATGGCACACCAGTTGAGTTTGGCCAAGAAATTGATTTGAAGACTGGTGGGACTTTCAAAGTAGCATATAGTCTTGCAGAGGCAGCTCCAGCTCCAGCTCCAACTCCGACTCCAACTCCGACTACAGGTTCAACTGGGGGTTCAAGCCCAACTCCAAAAGCGGAGCCAGAGACTATTGATATTTCCTTGAATGATGTTCAAGCAGTCAGTGCTCCCATAGATGTCTCAGCCGTTCAGCAAGCAGCAGTGACTTACGGACAAAAGGTTCAGAAAATAGCCTCTGCCTATCAAAAGGTAGAATCACTAAAAAAAGCATACGATACCGTCAGAGGGTTAAAAAATAGTGATGTGTCTAAAGCATTGTCAGATATTTGGTTTGAAGCTATTAGTTCAAATCTGAAGAAGTATGAAGACAGCTTAACTGCACCTGCTAGTGATAAAGATAAAGATGGTGCTAAAGAGAAAGTAGATAAAGCCTTAGCTAAACTGACTGAGTTGAAGCCTATCCTAGAAAAAAATGTTAAGGAAGTTTTAGAGACTAACAAGGATTTGAATGATAAAATTAATGAACAATTAGACCTATTCAAAAAGTTTGGCGAATTTGAGAAACAAGCGAAAGAGGGTACCGTTTTTCAAGATATAGATAGGGATTTAAAATCACTCGAAGAAGATTATAAAAATCTCTTCACTAACTCTTCTGCTGTGAAGGAGTCTTCTCAAAGCAATGTCAAAGCTGCAGAGTCTGTAAAGGAGACTTTAGGTAATTTCAATCGTGAATTGTCAAATGCTCAAACAAATACTGAAAAGTTGTCTCAAGATGCTGACTCCTTGATGACGCAGTTTAACGAAGAATTGTCTAAGAATGGTAACTTTGTAGAGTCCTTCGTGAAAGTTCTGAATAACGCCTATGACAATGGGGTACCAAACGAAGTATTGCTTAACTTCTTATCAAACCCTGTTGCGCAAAATTCTACCTCGGTAAAAGCGACTGTCAACGTTTATCGTCCATTTACATGGATTCTCTTACTTGAAATTGTTAGTCTCTTTACAGGCTATTTATTTGCAACGCAAAATATTGTTCGTAAGGTCAAAGATAAATTTAAGCTTGACAAGTTGCATGATACAGATATTATGACAGTTGGCCTACTATCTATTTTAGCTATAATAGTTGGTCTAGTCGTTGGTATTGTATCGAGTGCTCAACTTCACGTTGGTCGTGAATATCAACCGTCATGGGTATTGCTAATTGTTTTAGCTGCTTTGGTACTGATTCAAGGGCAGTATTTATTACTTAAACATTTCCGAGTAATTGGAATGGGTCTTGCCTTCTTTATGATGATTAGCTTTGTCTATCTATCAAATGCAATTGGGACGACGGCCAGTCTAACAGGTTTCCCAGCCTTCATCAAAAATCTTAATGCTTTATCAATATTAGAAGCTTTCCTTTCAGGATATTTTGATGGACAACCGGCAAATATTTTAGCATTTATTGCAATGATGATTGTCGTAGCTGGATTACTTGTTATGAATATTTTTATCAAAGAAAGAAGCTTTTGGCCTCAAGTATTTCAAACTGAGAAAGAATAGGAAATGAAAAAAATAATTCTTTTACTTCTTACCTTAGTAGCATGTGCAGCAGTCTCAATGGCTGCTGCAGATGATTTGAAGGATAATCGTTTACAGATTGATGATTCTCGACTTGAGAAAAAAGAGGGACTTAACTTTGGTCTACAATCTGAAGAAACAAAGGAGCTTTTTAACGAAGCGACCCAAAAGAAGTTGCAAGACATGCAGCAGCATCAAGAGGAACAGTTGATCACAGAAAGGGGCCAACTGTTTTCTGCTATACAGGGACCAGTTAAAAAAAATCCTGCAGAGCAGTTGTTTCAGCCAAATTCAAAAATAACATCTAAATTTCAAACAAATATTGGTCAGTTAGAAAAAGATGGTTTGAGTGATTTTCTTCCGGAGTTAGCCTATATATCATTGTTTTTATTACTTTTCGTAGCTACAGCTGTGATGAGTTATCGCCTTATGGCCGAAGGGATAGAATAATGTTTTAGCAAGTCCGTCTTAACAACTTAGTAAGAACAGAATCATATACAGGAGGTATATAAACAGTGGAGCAACATATCAATATTACTCTACGCTTGAGAGAAAAAGATGTGGATATTCGCATTCCTAGTCGGATTGAAGTGCGACGGTTAATTCGAGAAGTGGATACGATTTTTACTCCAGGTAAACAGAGAAAAAAATATCAACTTAGAATTGTCAACAAAGGATTATTGATTGATGAAGGAAAACAACTATCCGATTATCCAATGACAACAGGGGATTTAGTAGAGATAGAGGAGATTTAGGTGACTGAGGAAAAATTTATATTTGGCGAACAGCCGTTTGTATATGAAAAAAATGAAACAACTTGGAAATTGAGCCTTAAGCGTTCAGATGTAGCGAGTCAAGATTTACGGGAACTGTTACTGTTGGATTTGCATCATCCGTTCTTTTTGGAGCAATCGATGGCCTCTGATGAGGATAGTGTAACCTTCTCCTATCAAGTCGAAGCTCATGGTTTGACTTATGAAGAAATAAAGAGTCGTACCATTTCGGAGAGAATTCGTTTGGCCCTAAACGTTTTTCGTCTAGAAGGAGCCTTGGAGTTGCCAGTGACCTTCCTTTTGCATCCAGTAAATCTCTTTATTACCAAAGATGCTCAGGCTAAGATTGCTTATCGTGGAATTCCTGGTCTGATGGTTCCTCAATCAATATCCTCAGAAGATTTTCTACGTCAGGCTAAGTGTTTTACCGTAACACTATTTAGTGATTTTGACTTTATGGACCTTTACAATGGTTCCTTGGAATTAGAGACCTTGCCAGACTTTTTAAATGACCTGTGTCAGGCAGATGATATTGCAACAGCAGTTACTATTTTGGAACGGTATTATGTAGAGAAATCTGCGAAAGAACAGGCGGATTTAGTATTGGTTCCAAGCAGACGACACCGAGTGTTTAAATTGGCAACGATTTGGTTGACAGCGAGTGTTGTTTTGTTGATCGTTCCGCTTATCTATTTGATTTTCATGCAAAATCCTTTCAAAGAAAAGATGTTGCAGGCGGATACAGCTTTTATTAAAGTAGATTATAGCGCGGTTATTACAGAATTAGAGGGAATTGCTCCTGCTAGCTTGCCTAATACGCAGAAGTATGAGTTAGCCTTCTCTTATATTCAGGGATTGGAATTTTCTTCTGAACAAAAGAAGGTCATCCTGAATAATGTAACCCTCAAGTCTGATGAGCTGTATTTGACTTATTGGATTCAAGTTGGGCGAAATCGCTTTGAAGAGGCACTTGATATTGCCAAACGGATTAACGACAGTGACTTGATTCTCTATGCTTTGACTCAGGAAATCAAGCAGGTTCGGGAAGATGGTAAGTTGTCAGGGAAAGATCGTGAAAGTAAACTGAATACTTTGGATAGTGAATATAAGAAATACTGGGATAGCCGAAGTCAGCTATTAACAAGTGATTCTAGCTCTAATGCATCTACTAGTTCTAGTCCTAGTTCACAAGACAAGCCTTCTGAAAGCAAACCTTCATCTGAGAAGAAAACTAGCCCTAGCAGCTCCTCTAGTAATTAAGGTAGACCAAGGAGAGAAACTATGAAAAAACAAATCATTTTCTACAGTCAAGGTCTGCGTTATGAAGTAGAACTGAGTGCAGCTAAGACGGTCTTGGTTGGGGCTACTGAAAAGGCCCAAGTCTACCTTCCTCAACAGGAGAGTCCGATTCAGCTCAAGCTTGACGGTGACAAGATCTTTTATCAGTATGAGAACGAAGCAGGATTATTGAAAGATGGTCTACGTTTGGGTGAGGTTGTCTTTTATATCCGAGAAGGGGGTCCAAGGGTCTATGATCTTTTGGATTTATCAGAGTTTCAGATTGGTTCTCATAAAGGTGCGTTGATCACACTAGATGAAGATGTCGAACTCTTACTCCAAAAATCTCAGAATCAATGGATGCTAACTCGATTAAAAGGCGCATTTTATCGAAACAATCATCTGGAACAAATGGATCAGCAATTGATTGGTTTTGGAGATGAGTTGAGTTTAGGAGCGGTGACAATAAAGCTCTTTCCAGACGAAGTATGGGTTTTGGGACCAGCTCAAGTTGGGAGACAACTAACGCTGAGAGAACCCTCTCGATATGGTTTTTATGAAGATTATCCAGATTATCACCGCTCTCCACGAATCATTTATCGTGGAAGTGAAGATAAAATCTTGATTAACCCTCCAGGTCAAGAACCAGCTAAGCCAAGTGATGAACTGTTAAAGCTAATCGTTCCTCCTCTTATGATGGTAGGGGTAACCGTCTTGATCACCTTGATTCAACCTCGAGGGATCTATATTCTTGCGACAGTAGGGATGTCCATAACCACAATGATTTTTTCTATCCGTGGTTTTATCAAAAATCGTAAAAAGTACAAGGCTGATAAGAAGGAACGGATCGATCTCTATCGTCTTTACCTGAAAGATAAGGTAAAGGAATTGACTCGTCTGGAGCGGGAACAAAAAGAAGGGATGCACTATCATTTTCCAACTATTTTAGAGTTGACGGACTTGGTTGAGAGTTACAATCACCGGATTTACGAAAAAACTCCCTTACATTTTGACTTCTTATACTATCGTTTGGGACTCGGGAAAATACCGACTAGCTATGACTTGAAATATGGTCAACAGGAGCGCAGTGGTAAGAAGGATGCTCTGGAAGAAGAGGGTTATGCTCTCTATAGTCGTCACAAAAAAATTCCAGATATGCCGATTCCGGCAAACCTTAGCCATGGACCGGTTGGTTATATTGGACCTAGAAATCTCGTCCTAGAACAACTGCAGCTTTTGGTGATGCAGTTAGCGACTTTTCATTCTTATCATGATGTGCAGTTTATTACGATCTTGCCAGAAGAGGAAAAAGAACAATGGTCTTGGATGCGTTGGGTACCTCATGCCAAACTGCAAGAACTCAATGTTCGCGGTTTTGTCTACAATCAACGGACACGAGACCAGGTTCTCAATAGCTTGAACCAAATCTTGAAACTACGTCGTAGTCAAAAGGAAGAAGCATCCCACAAGGAGAGCACCCTCTTCCATCCTCATTACGTGGTTCTAGTAACCGATGAGAAGCTGATTTTGGACCATATTATCATGGAATTCTTTACCGAAGATCCAACGGAATTAGGCTGTTCTCTCATCTTTGTAGAGGATGTCATGAGTTCCTTGTCTGAGAATATCCAGACAGTGATCAATATCAAGGACCGAAATACGGGCCAACTGGTCATGGAAGAAGGGGTCTTGAAAGAGACGGACTTCCGCTTGGATCATTTCCCAGCAGATTATGATAAGGAGCGGATCGCCCGTACCTTGGCACCGCTCAATCACCTCCAAAACCTTAAGAGTTCGATTCCAGATTCCGTGACCTTTATGGAAATGTATGGTGCGGAGACCTTTGAGGACTTGCAGGTATCGAGCCGTTGGAAAAAGAACGCACCCTACAAGAGTTTGGCTGTGCCGATTGGTCTGCGTGGTCAGGATGATCTGGTTCAGCTCAATCTACATGAAAAAGCTCATGGACCTCATGGTTTGATCGCAGGGACGACTGGATCAGGGAAGTCAGAAACGATCCAATCCTATATCCTATCCCTCGCTGTCAACTTCCACCCTCATGATGTGGCTTTCTTGCTGATTGACTACAAGGGTGGTGGGATGGCCAATCTCTTTAAAAACCTCCCCCACCTCTTGGGAACCATTACCAACTTGGATGGTGTCCAATCCATGCGGGCCTTGGCTTCGATCAATGCGGAGATTCATCGTCGTGAACGACTCTTTGGAGAGTTCGAAGTCAACCATATCAACCAATACCAGAAGAAATTTAAAAACGGAGAAGCGACAGAACCCCTCCCTCATCTCTTCATCATCTCAGATGAGTTCGCAGAGCTCAAGGTTAACCAGCCCGACTTTATCAAGAAGTTGGTATCTATTGCGCGTGTCGGGCGTTCCCTCGGGGTTCACTTGATCCTAGCTACTCAAAAGCCATCAGGTGTGGTGGATGACCAGATCTGGTCCAACTCTCGCTTTAAGATTGCCCTTAAGGTTGCAGATCGTTCGGACTCCAATGAAATGCTTCATACACCGGATGCGGCCGAGATCACTCAGACGGGACGCGCCTATCTGCAAGTCGGAAATAATGAAGTCTATGAGCTCTTCCAGTCAGCCTGGTCAGGTGCAGATTACCAGCCAGAAAAGGATGATATGGGAATTGAAGACCATACCATCTATCTGATCAATGAATTGGGGCAATATGAAATCCTAAATGAAGACTTATCGGGCTTAGAGGATGCGGACGAAATCAAGGAAGTTCCGACAGAGCTAGATGCTATTGTGCACAATATCCATCTCCTATGTGAAGAACAAGAAATTCCTCCAGTACCACAGCCATGGTTGCCACCACTTAAGGAGCGCATTTCGCTAGAGGAGCTGGAAGAAGTGCAACCAGCAATAGCCTGGGCACAAGAGAAATCACTCTCAATTCTACTTGGAATGGCAGATATCCCACAGGCTCAGAAGCAGGAAGCCGTCTCTATCAATCTCGCCAAGGACGGACATGTCCTTCTCTATGGAAGTCCGGGTACCGGAAAGACAACCTTCCTTCAGTCTGCAGGTATGGACTTGGCTCGTAAGTTCAGTCCTAAGGATCTTACCATGTACTTGATGGACTTTGGGACCAATGGTTTGGCTCCATTGTCTAAGCTTCCTCAGGTAGCGGATACCATGTCTCTGGACCAAACGGAGAAGATCTCTAAGTTTGTACGAATCATGGAGAAAGAACTCAACCGTCGTAAGAAACTCCTTGCGGACTATGGAGTTGGGACCTTGGAACTCTATCGTCAGGCTAGTGGTCAGGAAGAACCGGCTATTGTCATCCTCTTAGATAGCTATGAAGCTTTCAAGGAAGAAGCCTATGAAGCGGAACTCTTCAAGCTCTTGGTGCGCATCTCTCGTGAAGGTCTCAGCATTGGGGTACATCTCTTGATGACAGCGGGTCGCCAGTCCAACCTTCGTGCTCAACTCTACTCCAACTTCAAGCATCAGTTGAGCCTACCACAAAATGAAGCTAGTGAAGTGCGGACGATTGTGGGCTCTACCTCCCTTGCCATGACCATGGAAGACATCAAGGGACGGGCACTCATGAAGCGTGAAGACGTGGATGTCATCCAGCTGGCACTCCCAGTTTATGGAGCCAATGACACCCAAGTCCTCAACAACCTACGTCAGGAAGTGGTTTCCCTCCAAGAAGCTTGGACAGGACAGCGCCCAGGTGCCATCCCGATGGTGCCGGAGGAGTTGACGAT
>ERZ773256.161-NODE-161-length-10957-cov-3.27151_pt1 | contig 10957 bp, 10 predicted proteins | sample MGYA00580513_ERZ773256 | MGnify/ENA primary metagenome ERZ773256 (study PRJEB29015, sample SAMEA2738147) | human oral metagenome | biome: human oral; feature: human-associated habitat; material: saliva | place: China | collected 2201 ... | reverse complement strand
CACCTAAAAGCATTAATGCACCAGGTACTATGCCACCGCCTAATACGCGATCAATTTCACCAAAGGTTGTAGATAAACGTGCAATAGACGAAATTTCAATATCTGGTAAAGCTGTAGGCTTAGTCGTTTGATTCCCTACACCACGGGAAGGTGTACGGCTATGTTTAGTTTCTTTAATAATCTCTTCAACTAATGTATTCCATTCGCCACATTGTGGACAACGTCCCATCCACTTAGAAGACTCCGCTCCACAATTTTGACAGAAGAATACTGATTTTGCTTTTGCCATAATACCTCAAAACTGTTATAAAAGATAAAAAAGGTCATGAATGATAACCATTCATGACCTTTTATGCATAATTTTACTACATGGTTACTATCATTATTCTATAGTATACCATTTAAGCCATATAATTTATATGAAAGGTAGTCATTAACTATTTATTTTTGTATTTATATTAAATCGTTACAACAATATCGTTATCCTTTGCATCTACTTTAATAGTTTTTCCTCCTATCGCCTCTCCTTTCAAAATAAGATCGGATACAGGGTCCTCAATTAAACGTTGAATAGCACGTTTTAAAGGCCGAGCCCCCATAGTAAAATCAGAACCTTCTTTAACGAGTAACTTCATAGCCTCAGATGTAATTTCTAAATGTAAATCACGTTCTTCAAGACGCTTTATTACATCACTCATCAAAATAGTCACAATTTTTGTTAAGTCCTCTTCAGTTAATGGATGGAACACAATCATCTCATCAATACGATTTAAGAACTCTGGTCTGAAATGACGCTTTACAGCATCCATAACAGATTTCTTAGCCTCTTTAAAATCTATGGTTTTAGAATCATTAGTATGAGATTCTGCTTTTTTCGGTGCTAAGAAACCTAATTCTGTAGAGTTCTTATGTAATGCTTTAGCGCCTAAGTTACTAGTCATGATAATAACCGTATTTCTAAAGTCTACGGTTCGCCCTTGACTATCTGTAAGACGGCCATCATCTAGAACTTGTAATAGAATATTAAAGAAATCTGCATGCGCCTTTTCTACTTCGTCGAGTAAAATAACGCTATATGGTTTACGTCGAACTGCATCAGTCAATTGGCCTCCCTCTTCATAGCCTACATATCCTGGAGGTGCCCCAACTAAACGGGAAACAGTATGTTTTTCCATATATTCAGACATATCAAGTCGAATCATAGCAGATTCATCGCCGAACAAGGAGGATGCAAGCGCTCTTGCTAGCTCAGTTTTACCAACCCCTGTTGGTCCAAGGAACAAGAAGGAACCAATTGGACGTTTTGGATCCTTTAATCCAGCCCTTGCACGGCGCACAGCTTTTGCTACAGCTGTAACAGCATCATCTTGACCGATGACACGTTTATGTAATTCATCTTCTAAATGAAGCAAGGTTTCTGATTCTTCTTCTGCGATTTTAGCTACAGGAATACCAGTCCACTGAGCTACTACGGCAGCGATATCTTCCTCTGTAACTATTAGTTTTTGATCACTTTCTTCTTTAGCTACAGTTTTTTTATCATCAATTTCTTTAACTAGAGATTGCTCCTCGTCACGAAGTTTAGCAGCCTTCTCAAAATCTTGTGATGTAACAGCAGCTTCTTTTTCTTTCTTTACTGTATTGAGTCGGTCTTCTAAGGCCTTAACATCTGGTGCTGCAGAAAATACTTTCATGCGGACCTTAGATGCAGCCTCATCAACCACATCGATAGCCTTATCAGGCAAAAATCGATCTGTAATATATCTACTAGATAAGGTAACAGCTGCTTTTAATGCTTCATCAGTAATTTTCGCCTTATGAAAAGCCTCATAACGATCTCGTAAGCCTATCAAGATTTCAAGAGCATCTTCTTCGTTCGGCTCACCTACTTGAACTGGTTGAAAACGACGTTCTAAGGCAGCATCTTTTTCAATATGTTTTTTATATTCATCAAGGGTTGTAGCACCAATAACTTGGAATTCACCGCGTGCCAAAGCCGGTTTCAAGATGTTTGCTGCATCCATAGCACCTTCAGTAGCACCAGCTCCAACTAATGTATGAATTTCATCAATGAAGATAATCATATCCTCATGTTGTTGAACTTCATCAATCGCTTTTTTTAATCGTTCTTCAAATTCGCCACGGTATTTTGCACCAGCTAACATAGAGCTAATACTTAGAGAAATAATGCGTTTATTGCGCAAAATCTCTGGCACATTACCATTGACAATACGTTGAGCCAAACCTTCGGCAATGGCTGTTTTACCTACACCAGGTTCACCAATGAGCACTGGGTTATTTTTAGTTCTACGGCTAAGAATTTGAATAACTCGTTGAATTTCAGTATCGCGACCAATAACAGGATCAATTTTCCCTTGTTTCGCAGACTCATTTAAATCTGTAGCAAAATCGGTTAAGTCACCTAAATCGCAATTGTTATTCGCTCCTTCTTGTCTACCATCATCACCATTAGTACTAGAGCCAAGAATATGACGAATCGCTTCTACTATATCGTCGGTACGAATATTCATAGCCCGTAAAATTCCAACTGCAACACCACCGCCGTCGCTGAGTAAACCGAGTAGAATATGCTCAGTACCAACGTAATTATGATTCATGCGATTAGCTACTTGAACAGCTAACTCAAGTACATGCTTAACACGAGGAGTCATATATATAGATGTTGCTTTTTTATTACCGCGACCAACTTGTTCTTCTACAGCTTCAAAAATATCTTCTGTAACAATACCAAGCTCTTCTAAAGCCTTAGCAGCAACACCATTTTTAACCTTTGTAAGTCCGATGAGTACATGTTCAGTGCCTACATAGTCATGCCCTAGTTCTAGCGCTGCTTCTTGAGCAAAGGAAAGGACACGCTGTGCATCGTCTGTAAATCGTTGCATCATAATATCACCTCATCTATCTATGTAAATTGTAATTATTTCTCTTCAAATATATGTAAACAATGGTAGGACATACCATTGGAATAGCTATTAACTAAACAAACAAATTCTACAGTCAACTCGAATATATTATATTATATTGGCTTTAATCAGATCCGATTAAAGCCATCTATTATCAACACATAGTTATATGTGTAAATTTATTATATGTAATTGGTTTTCCAAATTTATATTAATGTGAAAGCTTTTGCCGGATTACCTTTGCCCGATAGCTATCACGCTCGATATCTGTTAGATCATCATTTCCTGCATATTTAGAAAGAAAATTAGGTCTAGTTATGGCGACTAACTCATTAAATGAATCCTTACCCCAAGAAGGTAAAATCTCTAAGTCAACGCCTAATTGGATATCGCTAAGATTTGTTAAGGCCTCTTTACCATTTACACGGCGTGCATTCTGTAGGACCCCATAGGAGCGCCACAATACATCTTCTAAGCCTTCTTTATCATTATGTAATAATGACTGACGAGATTTTCTCTCTTCTGCAATAATACCTTCTACAATCTTCGTCAATTGCTCGATGGTATCCTCTTCACTGACACCCATAGTACGTTGATTAGAAATTTGGTAAATATTTCCTAACGCTTCGGAGCCTTCCCCATATAATCCGCGTACAGAATAGCCTAATTGAATAATGCTACGAATAAGGCGTGTAATTCGTCCAGATATGGTCAATGCTGGCAAATGTAACATTACAGACACCCTCAAACCGGTGCCTACATTAGTAGGGCAAGCCGTTAAATAACCAAACCGTTCATCAAAAGCATAGGGATATTTTGCTTCAATTGCCTTATCTATTTTTTGAGCATGTTCATAAGCTTCCTGTAATCGTAATCCTGAAACCATAGATTGAATCCGCAAATGGTCTTCTTCATTCACCATAATTACAATAGATGCATCGTCAGATACTACTAAATTACGATATGGCAGTTTTTCCTCCAATGCAGGACTCATTAAATGTTTTTCCACTAATATAGCTCGCTCACGCTCGCTTAATTGCTCAAGATTAATATTGGAGTATTGATGTCCATCTACTTCTTTTAAAGGTTGAAGCAAACCTCTAGAGATGATATTTACCTTTTCTAAAGATGACTTATCATTACGATTTGTAAACAATATTCCATCAAAATTGCGTGCTAATCGGATTCGACTAGATATGACAATATGATCGGTTGCATCCGTATCGTGTTGTAGCCATGGGCTTAAAGGAGAGTCTAATATAGTATCTAACATAATAAGAACCTCCTACTCTTTATCGCCACCAATGATGGCTTCTAATTCTTTTATTTTATCTCTTAAAATGGCTGCATTCTCGAAGTTCTCTGCTTGAATAGCTGAGTCTAATTGGTGACGCAATCGCTTTAGTTCATACTTGGCTTTAAATACATTATGACCATGACTAGGAACAGTTCCTTCGTATTCAGAACTACCTTGTAATCGTTGTAATAACGGTTTTATTTCACTAGCAAAGGTTTCATAACATGTATCACAACCAAACTTGCCTACGCGATTAAACTCATCATAAGTAATACCACATTGAGGACACCGTTTAGATTGATGAGATTTTAATAAATTATCAGGATAGACCATATTTTTAAAGAAATCATTGGTAAAAAAGCTATCATCCCACATATCATTCATAAAGGAACTATAGGGAGATAATTTTCCCTCTTGTTGTAGTGCTGTAGCACAAGTATTGCACAGATGTTGTTCCGTTTTCTGATTATTTACAATATTTGTCATATGGATAGTAGCTTCATTTTTATGGCAATGATCACATATCACTGATCATCACTCCTTCCGTAGTGTATCCACCATTGTTGCGTATAGCTCACGAATTGCATTATTCCGATGTTCAATATCCGTATTTTTAATCAATGTAGCAAAAGAATTATGCATCAATTGAGCCTCACGACGAGTAATTTTTTCTGCTTGTAGTAATTGAAATAATGATTGGTCTACATCTTTTATATCAATTAAACGATCTACTGTATTTTGACCTTCATAAATACGATAGGTTGTTACAGCTGGTAGAGAATCAGAACTTTCTGGATTTAATTTTGTAATTCGAATATATCCACCTAATCCACGTCTTGATTCCACATCAAACCCACGCTCATTGGAAAATCGCGTACTTAAAACATAACTAATTTGCGAAGGTGCACAATCTAACTCATCAGCTAATTCGTTACGCTTTAAAATTAATTTCTCTTGTTCTTCACGCATACGATCCAATATAAACTTTTCTATTTTATCAGCTATCATACTCATAAAAAACACCTCTTTAACATTTTATTTAATATATATTTTGACTATTTGCTTTTTACATATATCTATTATATTTGACTTTTTGACTTTAGTCAATATAAAGGTCAAATTTCTATACTATACATTTGACCTTTTAATACATCCCCCTATAATTGGACTTAATCTTAAATTATAGGTATAATAAATGAGATATATTTTTATGAAAGAAGGTGTTGTTATGGCAGAAGCATTAGGACAAGAACTTTTAATTGATTTATATTCCTGCGATGAAGATGCAATCTCATCCGCTACAGCTGTACAAGAAAGTGTAGCAACCGCATTTGATTTAGCTGACCTTGATGTTGATGAAATCAGTTGTCAAGTTATGGACGAGGAGATCGCCCTCCTATCTGTTGCACCAGGCTTTCACTTTACATTGCACACGTATCCTGCTCTAGGCTATGTGGCTGTTGATTTGTATTCTTTTGAGCAATCCTTACCGCTCACATTAATTATGAAAGCGTTGCGTAAATCTTTCAGAGCAGAAAAGGTAAAAGCAACAAGTGTACAACGTGGCGACTTTGGTAACGAACGCGATATGAAGCCACGTCGTAAAACAAAGATTACTACACTTGGTCGTGTTTCTCGTACACGTATTCAACTCAAACAAACAGGCGGCAAATTGAAAAAACAAAGTGCTAAGGTTATCAAAACATTAGCTAAAAAAAGCGGCCTAAAAAAATAGTACAAAGGACTAACCTTATTGGTTAGTCCTTTTATTAGATAGATACAAAAAGGCTAGAGGAAATCCCTCTAGCCTTTTTAAGGTTAATATTTTATTTATAATAGCTTATCTACGAACCATCATTTCTTCAAGATCGAGAACATCAGCAATTTCATCAACATCATCACAGATGTACTCTGCATCGGCTTCTTTTAGTTCAGCTTCTGTACCATAACCATAAGTAACACCGATAGAAATACAACCAAGTTCATTAGCTGCCTCTACATCATACTTACGATCGCCCACCATAAAGGCCAAACGACGACCATTTTCATCAGTTAAAGGATTGCCACAAAGTTTAAGAGCTTTTTCAAGAATCTCTTTCTTATGCAATAAACCACTTTCATAATTAGCACCCACAATTACATCAAAGTAAGGTGTTAATTCAAAGTGATCTAAAATATCCTTAGCATAATGCTCCGGCTTTGCTGTAGCAACGGCAATAGTATATTGTTCTGTTTTGCATTTAGCCAACAAGTCTACAATATTTGGATACACTTGATTTTCAAATTTACCGATTGTACCATATCGTTCGCGGAATTTAAAGTACGTTTCTTCCGCTTGGTCAAAGGTCATGCCACAATGTTCTTGGAACGCATCTACCAATGGTGGTCCTAAAAATAATTGCAATGTTTCTTCATCAGGAACATCATAGCCAAAATGTTCCAATGCAAATTTAATACTTTTAAGAATACCTTCTTGAGAATCCGTTAAAGTTCCATCTAAATCAAATAATATCGTTTTCTTCATATTATTTCTTTAAAGCCTCTTTCAATGTATGCCATGCAAGAACTGCACATTTAACACGTGCTGGCATGTTAGAAATATTTTGTAATGCCATAGCATCTTCTAATTCTTCTAACTCATTTTCATCGGTAATCTCTTTTTTGATCATACCTAAGAAAATTTCTACCAAACGAAGAGCTTCCTCAACGGATTTGCCCTTGATGATATCAATCATCATAGATGCAGATGCTTGGCTGATAGCACAACCAGAGCCTGTATATGCAGCATCTTTAATAATGCCATCTTCCACATTGAGTTGCAATGTTAGGTCATCACCACAACTTGGGTTATGGCCATGCTCAGAATTTGTAAAATGAGCTAATTCATGTTTATTACGCTTATCTTGGTTATGTTCCAAAATAAGTTCCGTATATAATTGATCCATTTCCATTGATGGTAAATCTCCTAATCTTTAAAACCCATTACTGAACGAACTGTCTTTAATACTTCAAGGAAAGCATCTAAATCTTCCTTACGAGTATATAAGTACATACTTAAGCGAGTAGATGCAGACACATTGTAAAATGCACCTAGTGGTTGTGCACAATGGTGACCAGAACGAACGCAAATACCTTTAGAATCTAAAATTGTAGCTACGTCATGAGGATGTACATCATCTACAGTGAACGCAATTACGCCATGTTTCTCCTTAGGATTTTGAGAGCCAATTACATGAACATGTGGCAATGCAACAATCTTAGGAAGAATATATGCTACTAGTTCCTCTTCATAGGCTTCAATAGCATCCATGCCAAAAGATTCTAAATAATCAATTGCAGCATGTAAGGAAACAGCACCATCAGCATTTGGAGTACCAGCTTCGAATTTATATGGAAGCTCATTGAATGTAGCAGTTTGTTCTTTTACATATTCAATCATGTCCCCACCCAATAGGAATGGAGGCATAGCTTCTAATAGCTCACGTTTACCATAGAGTACACCAATACCTTGGGATGCACACATTTTATGGCCAGAGAATACGAAGAAATCGCAATCTAATGCTTGAACGTCGATTTTTTTATGAGGTGTAGATTGAGCACCATCTAGAACAACAATAGCGCCTACAGAGTGAGCCTTTTCAGTTAATTCTTTTACTGGGAATTCCATACCAAGCACGTTACTAACATGAGCAAAAGCGACGATTTTAGTATTTTCATCAATTTTATTGATTTCACCATCTTTTAAATGACCATGTTCATCAAGGTACATGTATTCTAAGGTTGCCCCGGTTTGTTCTGCCACATATTGCCATGTTACAAGATTAGCATGATGTTCAGCAACAGTAATGACAATCTTGTCACCTTTTTTCACATTATGAAGACCATAGCTATGGGCAATCAAGTTCATAGATTCCGTACTATTACGTGTAAACACGACTTCTTCACGTTCGCGAGCATTGATAAATTCAACTACGCGATCCCGTGCATTTTCATAGTCTTCAGATGCTTCGATAGCCAAAATATGAGAACCACGATGTGGATTACCATTACGTTGTGTCATATGTTCCACAACACGGTCAATTACGGACTGTGGAATTTGTGCAGTAGCACCGCTATCTAAATAGATAACGCGGTGCCCATTATGCTCTTTATGTAATATAGGAAAGTCTTTGTATGCTTCTGCAATTGGTCTCATAAAAACGCCTCTTTAAATTTTATTACGTACAGCTGCTAATGCTGCTTCTTCAATCGTTTCATCACCAATGCGATCAATAATAGGTCGAATCATAGATTCAACAATAATATGTTTTGCTTCTACTTCACTAAAGCCACGGCTCATGATGTAGAACAATTTATTATGATCAATTTGGCCTGCACTTGCTGCATGGTTACCAACTACATTATCTTCTTTACACAATAATAGTGGCAAAGAAATAGATTTTACAGTAGGGTCTAACAACAAGCAAGTATCTTCTTCCGCGCCTTCAGCTGCAGTTGCACCATGAAGGAAATCAAGAGTACCACGGAAGGATTTTTTAGAATTACCGCTAAGAGCACCTAAGGTATGAATATCACTGTAGGACTTTTTACCACCATGACTCATAACCATAGAAATATCAAATTTTTGCTCTTTATTACCAAGATAAGCAATGTCATGAATCATACGAGATTCTTGACCTACTAAATCGTGATAGTAATTCAAGATGTTTTCACTACCACCAATTTCAATATTGATGTATTCTACATCTGCTTTATCTTCTAATTTAGTGTATCGATGCTCGATATGTTGTACATGTTCAGGTAAAAGATTTACCTTTTTCACTACAACTTTACCAGCTTCTTTAACATCGTATTCGTTTAAATAGCTAACATTTGTCAATGTATCGCCAGAACCAGTTACATAGAATTGCACTTCTAATTCAGCACCTTCACCAACGATAAATTGGAAACGGTTCGCCACACGAGCATTAGCATCAATGCGGATACCTACTACCTCTTTTGCTTTAGCAGGTACATTGATAGCATAGCCTTCCGCTTTTTCCACTAATTCTAGAACAGCTTCTTTATTGGCACCTTCATAATTACCATCTAGTAATGCTGTACCAGTAGGTAATGGTGAAAGAATATTTTGATTCGCTTCTACAGCGATGGATTGTACCGCTGCATCTTCTCCAGCTAGAGAGCTTACAGTATGATTAACGCGTAACCATCTGAATGTCGGTCTAGGGAGTTCATTAAATAGTAATTCGCTCATAATTCCTCCTTAACCGATAGAGCCTTCTAATTCAAGATTGATTAGATTGTTCATTTCTACTGCATATTCAAGTGGCAATTCTTTAGAGATTGGCTCTACGAAACCACGAACAAGCATAGCACGAGCTTCTTCTTCACTGATACCACGAGTCATGAGGTAGAAAATTGCTTCATCGGAAATACGACCGATTTTTGCTTCATGACCTAAATCCACATTATCATTTTCTACGATAATTGCTGGGATTGTATCAGATTGAGACTCAGCATCAAGCATCAAGGATTCACAAGAAACTGTTGCTTTGGAATGTTCAGCTTTAGGACCAATTTTCAAAAGGCCACGGTAAATTGCAGCGCCACCGGATTTAGAGATGGATTTAGAGTTAACATTACTTGTTGTATATGGTGCATTATGTACCACTTTACAGCCTGTATCAAGGAATTGACCTTCACCAGCGAATGTTACACCTGTAAATTCAGCATGTGCACCTTCACCGTTAAGAATACTCATTGGATACAAGCAAGATACTTTAGAACCGAAGGAACCAGATACCCACTCAATAGTACCACCTTTACCTACAACACAACGTTTTGTATTAAGGTTGTACATATTTTTGGACCAGTTTTCAATTGTAGAATAACGCAATGTAGCATTATCTTTAACGAACAATTCAACTGCGCCTGCATGAAGATTAGATACATCATATTTAGGAGCAGAACAACCTTCGATAAAGTGAACCTTTGCACCTTCTTCTACAATGATCATAGTGTGTTCGAACTGGCCAGCACCTGGTGCATTCAAACGGAAATAGGATTGCAAAGGAATATCCACTTGTACGCCTGCTGGAACATATACAAAGGAACCACCAGACCATACGGCGCCATGAAGAGCAGCCCATTTGTGATCTGTAGGTGGAATCAATGTCATCCAATATTTTTTTACAATTTCTTCATGCTCATGAAGAGCTGTTTCGATATCTGTATAAATAACACCTTGTTTTACAAGGTCTTCTTGTATACTGTGATATACAACTTCAGAGTCGTATTGAGCGCCTACACCAGCAAGAGATGTTTTCTCTGCTTCAGGAATACCAAGACGATCAAAAGTACTCTTAATATCCTCAGGAACTTCGTCCCAATTTTCTTTCATATCTACTTTTGGCTTAACATAGGTATAAATATTTTCCATATCTAAGCCAGAAATATCAGGAATCCAATTAGGAATTTCCATGCGATTAAGGATTTCAAACGGAAGTCAAGCATCCATTCAGGTTCATTTTTATTAGCCCAAATTTCACGGATAATTTCTTCTGTTAAACCAGCATCAGCAATATAGGAATATTCAAAATTATTCTTTATATCATAGACGCCACGGTCCATATCCGCAACTTGGGTTTTCTTTCTTTCTTCCATGTTGCCTCCTATGCTAATGCTTTGTATGCGTCGTAACCTTTTTCTTCAATTTCACGAACCAAAGAAGCATCAC
>ERZ773256.157-NODE-157-length-11022-cov-5.10951_pt1 | contig 11022 bp, 12 predicted proteins | sample MGYA00580513_ERZ773256 | MGnify/ENA primary metagenome ERZ773256 (study PRJEB29015, sample SAMEA2738147) | human oral metagenome | biome: human oral; feature: human-associated habitat; material: saliva | place: China | collected 2201 ... | reverse complement strand
CTCCATCATCGGAAGACCTCGACCCCTACCCGGCCACGACACGCCCAACCCCGCCCACAACACCTACACCCTCAAATGCGAAGAGTCTGGGCCTTTCTGAGCGGCCTGGGGTGGCAGCCTGGTGCTGACGTTTCAGAACCCAGAGCGTCCCGATCTCGTTACTGGAAGCGGACGCGGGAGTGTCCCTGTTCTGCTCACCCATGCGTGCTTGGGACAGGGCGAAACCGGACACGGGGCGGACAGTGCTTGTGGGGTCTACTCGCTTGTCCGTTCGCAGGCGTGGGTGAGAGCAGGAAGGAACTGAGGTGACGTCCCCGAGGTGCAGAGCGGGAGCGGGACGCATGACGAGCAGACAAGTGCGGTGACTGTTCAGCCCGCTGCCCTTGGAGCAGACAGACCGGATTCAGCACCGGCTGGCATGGATCTGTGCTAACATGGATACCAATAGGACTCCCCGCACCTCTCCTTCGGATGTGTCCCAGGGGAGACGTTTTTTATCTGGGGTGATGAATGGACCTGAAGCCTTCGACAACGATTGACGAACAACTCGTTCTCATCGAGGGCAAAGGCATCCACATCAACGACATGCAGGCGGCACGAGGTTTTCTCCGTCGTACAGGCTATTACCGTCTACGCGCCTACTTCCTGCCTTTCAAAACACGCACCGGCTATCGCCCGGTATCCTTCGACCAGATCATGCGCCTATACGATTTCGACAGCCAACTGCGGGTATGGCTGTTCGACGTCATAGGCGAAATCGAAAGCGCCCTCAAGGCTGACATCGGCTCATATCTAGCCTGCGCATATGGAAGTCAGTGCTACCTGGAGGCTCCCACTTTCGATTCACGCCACAAGCACGATGCGTATCTGCGGCGCATCGACCGGGTGATTCATGACAACCGAAACGCGCCCGTCGTCAAGCACCATCTCGACAAATACGAAGGACGCTTCCCGATCTGGGTGATCATGGAGTTTTTCTCCACGGGCATGCTCTCGTTTACCTATGCCGATCTCAAACGAGGCGACCGCAAGGCGATAGCGAAGATGTACGGCACCGGTGACCAACAGCTGTTGTCTTGGTTGCGCGCGTTCACGGAGCTGCGCAACAAGTGCGCCCACTACACTCGCATGTATTTCTGGCGTTTTACCACAATTCCCCGGCCTGATACACGCATGCGCCACCCAGCGGATCGCAGCTTGTTTTCCCAAATCTACATGCTCAAATTCCTGCACCCGGATCAAGACCGGTGGCAGGAGCGCGTGGCGCACCTCGGCAATATTTTCGCACAATACGCAGACTCGATTGACCTCTCCCACATGGGATTCCCCACCAACTGGCGTGACATGCTCGAAGCCTAGCGGCATGCACAAAACTTCAGCTTCGCGTACTCATTAATCCTTCATGTAGAAGGCGCACTCGTATCCGTCAGCATCCAGCGGCAAGCCGTCCACCAAGGGTTTGAACTCGGACTCATTGAGCCCCATGCGTAGTGCACCCATGGCTTTGAGGGCTCCGACCGAGCCGCCGTATCCGCAGTCCAGGACCGTGATTTTCCCTTTCTGGCGCAGCTCCGCGTTGGTCCTGTGCTTCTCGACTGGGACACCGAACATCCTGCTCGCAGTCTGGCAGTAGAGGTCTTTGCCCTAACGGAAGGCCTGGAGGGTGACTTCTTCGCCGGCGAGCCACGCGAGGAACGCGGCAAGGCAGCGCTTACGGAACTTTTTGAGACCGTACGAAGCGGCTCCACACCGATCATTGTGGAGAAGGTCGTCGAAGAGATTGACAACGTCGTCAGGCAGGTGCGCTTCGACGGCTGGCAGTCTACGAGTGAGGGGGCTGAGAGGTTCGCAGACAACTGCGACCTCTTTTCGTCCTTTAACCCCTATGGTCGACTAGCTAGCAATGCAAGCTATTACTGGTTTTGTGAGTGTTTGTAAGGTTTTTGGTTAGCCACTTGCGTCCCACTGGTCACAACTTTATGTGAAAAGGGCCATGAGCGGCGCCGTCGGCAAAAATACTGTCATTTGCTCAAAAAAGCCCTCGCGGCAGTCGGGCGCGAACAAGCCAGAGTCGCACCAAAGCCTTAAAAAATCAGGGAAAAAGCGGTAAAAACCTTTATCGCCGAAATGGAGCGGGTGACGGGAATCGAACCCGCGCTGTCAGCTTGGGAAGCTGAAGTTCTACCATTGAACTACACCCGCGCAGTCATCGCTTGAATGACCATGCACTACTATAACGCATGCAGGTCTCAAGAAACCAATATTTATTAGGAGGACATATGACTGCCCCCCAGATGCCCACGTTCGGCGACCAACCCAAGAACAAGATTGTTGCGGCTGCGCTCGCATTCTTCTTTGGCACCTTTGGTGTTCACAACTTCTACCTGGGCTACACCAAGCGTGGCGCCTACCAGCTGGGCCTGGCCATTGCTGGCATCGTGCTCAGCATTGTTGTCATTGGCGTTTTCTTGCTTTCGGCTGCGGCGATTTGGGGTTTCGTTGAGTTCGTCATGATCCTGATTGCCACTCCGGACCAGATGTACGGCCACGACGCTAACGGCGTTCCGCTAGCTTCCTGAATTTTGCTAGCTTCCTGAAAGCGCTTCTTTAGGGGTACTGCCTTAGAGGTGCAGCCTCCCATTCACGGCGCCAGTTCTACTACTATCAGTTAAATCCCGCTATTTTGGGCAACTGACTGACCGGGTAGACTGGCGCTGTGCTGTTATCTGATCGCGACATAGCCTCCCAGATTGACTCTGGCCGCGTGGCTCTTGAGCCCTACGATCCAGAGCTCATTCAGCCTGCCAGTATTGATGTGCGCCTGGACCGTTGGTTTCGCCTGTTCGATAACCACCGTTACGCCGTCATTGATCCCGCCCATGAACAGAAGAATCTTACGCGACTGGTGGAAGTGGCGGCAGATGAGCCTTTCGTGCTGCACCCAGGCGAGTTCGTGCTGGGCTCCACCTATGAACGCGTGACACTGCCCGATGACGTGGCCGCACGCCTGGAGGGTAAATCTTCGCTGGGACGTTTGGGGCTACTGACCCACTCCACGGCTGGTTTCATTGACCCCGGTTTTAGTGGTCACGTCACCTTGGAGCTGTCTAACACCGCCACTATGCCGATCCTGCTTTATCCGGGCATGAAGATCGGGCAGCTGTGTTTCTTCCAGCTGTCCTCCCCGGCGCGTGCACCTTATGGTCAGGGCGCTAGTGGCTCACGTTATCAGGGTCAGCGTGGCCCCACGGCTTCGCGCTCCTACCAGGGCTTTAGCTGTATCGAGATTCCTGCTGATCCGGTTTTGTCTGCCCAGGTAGAGGCCGAGAAACTATAACTTAGAGGAACTGTAAATATGACCGATGCTGCCGACCTTTCTGTATCCTTACCCCTGGCCACGCAGCAGCTGGCCACGGTGGACACTTTCCCCAGGGCGCTGGCAGATGACTACCACCTCCTGCTACTAGCCGACGACGTAAATGCTGATGAGGTTGAGGCCCTGGCATTATCGTTAGACCCGTCAGCTGCGTGGATTGGGGCCGGGCGTCTACAGATTGTGGCCGGCGCGGTTTTGCTAGGACCCTGGTGGATTGGTGACGAAGAACGCGCTGACCTGGGGCTGCCGGCTTGGGTTAGCCAGGTGATGGTGCTTTCGGTACCGCGTCAGCGCGCCTATTTGGAGCCGGCTTTGGCGGCTACTGACCCGCTTTTGTCTCTATTTAACGACGGCGGCCCTACCGGTCTTGAGGCTGCGGCGCTGCACGCTTTGCGTCCTATTGCACGCCGTCTAGCTGGCGCTATCCGAGTGGTAGACACTGGCCAGATTTTCACCCCAGACCCGCACGCCTATATTGGCGTCAGCCTGTACTCACCGATTTGGCTCACCCCTGACGCCGTCCAGGTGGTGCTTGATGATGTCACTTCTGACCAGCGTGACGGCTTTGAGGTGGCCAACCGTCAGCTTTTCGAAAGCCAAGAAATTCCCCGTATCACTGGGGAAATGAACTTTAACATCCGCCAGCTTGAAGAGCTGGAAGCACGCCTGGGCCCACACGCCATTGAGGAGGCACGTCGCCTCGCCGCTGAGGCTGCCGCCTTGCCCCCTTCAGTGCCGCGCGCCGAGGTGGACCATTATTCGCTGTTCCTGCCGGTTTCTCAGGCTCATCCGGGTTGGGGACAGATCCAGGTGTATGTGGCTGGGGCCCGTGACCTGCCGGTAGCTTTACTTGGCGAGCAGTGGGCTAATGACGGCGTTATCCGCTATGACGTGCGCTGGCAGCCGCGCAAGATGGCTGACGCTTTCAGTGAGAACCTACCCCGCGTGCGTCGTCGTGAACGCACCGCAGCTGCGGCAATGATCGATTCCATTGCTGCCAAACTGGTTGAAGCCGCAGGTGGCACCGTAGTTGATGACTCTGGCTTTATTGTCACCATTGGGCAGCTGCTAGAGGTTGGCGACGCCGGCTCGGCCCCCAGCGCTTAACTAGCGCTTGCCTGGCCCGGGCGCGCAAACTGGCTTATCTGGCGGGCGCGCCTTGGGCTGGCTCAGCTTTGGGCTGGCGCGGCTAAAGCGCGTGCAAAACCTGTTAGCGCCCAACTCGCGCTTGCAAGGCGCGCGTCACCTGGCTGCTTTCGCACCGAGGTACTTGCTGCCACAGTTGCACGGCCTTTACTAGCTGCTCACCCCAGGGGGCGCCGTGGGGGAAAAGCTCATATTCGCTAGCAATCACGCCCAAATAGCGGTTTAACAGCTGGGCGCAGGCGGCGGCGTCGTCAATAGCGCGATGGTGACTGGCCAGCTCAATCCCACACACCTGACAGCAGCGCACCAGTGAGCGAGACGGCGTATCAATAAACGAGCGTGCCCAGTTCATGGTGCACACCTGTGGAATTTTGCGCGGCAACGCCGCTGGCCCCAGCGCCGTGCGCAAGGCAGGCAGCAAAAAACTGGCGTCAAAGCGAATATTGTGGGCCACCAGCACCCGCCCGCGCAGCAGTTCAACCAGGGCCGGGGCTAAAGCGCCCAGCTCAGGGGCGTCGGTGAGATCCTCTGGGGTGATGCCGTGAATGCGAGTGGGGCCCGGGTGACGGTGCGGGTTGACCAGGGAGTCCCAGCGCAGCTGCTCACGCCCGCGCGGGTCGAGCAGCACTACGCCCACCTCGATGATTGCCTCGTCTTGTGGCTCTAGCCCGGTGGTTTCTAAATCGACGACGGCGTAGCCCAGCCCGCGCGGATCGGCTTGGTATTCCAGTCCGCACGGTTCGGCTTGGCGCTGGTAGGCCCTAATACGCTGATACAGCTCTAGGCCCTCTTGCGCTCTGCCTTGCCAGGCAGGACCGTCTTGTGGCTGGCGTCCCGCTTGCACATCTGGGGCTTCTTGCAGCTCGGTGGAGCCTTGCGGCTGGGCTTGTGAGGTGCCGGTTTGCGCTCTGCTCATAGGGCGGCGATTTGCTGATTTAGTAGCGGCCAAAGCCGCTTGTGAACCTGGCTGAAAGGCTTAGCTCCCAAAAATGCGGCGCTGCGCCCAGTGGCTGGATCAACCCAAATAAAGGAGCCGGCCTGGCCAAAGTGCCCAAAGGTTTGCATCGACTGGGCGCGGCTGAGCCAATGCGGCTGCTTAGCCCCATAAACCTCAAACCCCAAGGCAAAATCGCAAGGGTTTTGTTTGCCATAGCCAGGTAGCACCCCAGATAGGCCCGGGAAGGCTACGCTAGTAAACAGTTTGGCGGTATCTGCGCTAACCAGGGCGGGGGCGGCCAGCTCGCGCGTGAAAGCAGCCAAATCAACTGCATTACCTATCCCGGAGTAGGCCGGTGAGCCCGGAATTAAGATACTGGCCAGGCCCAGTGGCTCCAGCACGCTTAGCTCCACCCATTGCTCAAGCTGGTAGCCGGTGGCCTGCTCCAGCGCTTGCCCTAGCAGTTCAATGCCGCGATTAGAGTAGATACGTTTAGCGCCCGGCGCGGCTAGAACGCTGTCATCATTAGGGGCCACGCCGCTGGCGTGGGCGAGCAGGTGACGCACGGTTGCCCCGGGCAGGTGCGGGCCCACTAGGGCATCTAAATCAAGTAGGGCCCGTTCATAGGCCACCGCAGCTGACCAGGCCACCAACGGTTTAGTAACTGAGGCGAAAGCAAAATCGCTCTCCACCTGACCGGCCTGGACCAGTACTTGACCACCCTGGCTGACCACCAGCGCCGTCGGAAAATCAAAGTTAGCCAAAGCACTTAGCGAGGTGGCGGGGCTGGGTGAGGCGGCAGGACTAGGGGAGACAGCGGTGCTAGGGGAGACAGCAGCGTTAGGGGAGGTGGCAGCGTTAGAAGCTACAGAAGAAAACAGCATCAGTTAGCATCCAAATCAAAATCCGCGATTACCGGCACGTGATCAGAAGCACCCTTACCTTTACGCTCGTCACGATCAATAACCACGCTAGTGGCTAGCTGCGCCAAAGCTGGCGAAGCCAACATAAAGTCAATGCGCATCCCCTTATTCTTGGGGAAAGCTAGGCCCTTATAGTCCCAATAGGTGTAGCCCTGGGCTAAGGGGCGCGTGATCTCAACCAGCCCGGCCTGCTCTAGGGAGGCGAAAGCGGCGCGTTCAGGGGCTGAAACGTGGGTTTTGCCCTCCCAGTCGGCAATATCCCACACGTCAGTGTCCAGTGGCGCCACATTCCAGTCACCCACAAAAACGGTTTTTTGCTCAGGAGCCTGGGTTAAACTTTCGGACACGTTTTCGCGCAGGGCCGTAAACCAGTCCAGTTTGTAGCGGTAGTGGGGGTGGTCTAGTTCGCGCCCGTTAGGGGCGTAGATGCTCCAAACTCGCACTCCGGCGCAGGTGGCCGCCAGGGCCCTAGCTTCGACGACGCCGTCCTGGTCAGCTTTAGCGGCCCAGGTGGGTTGACCAGGGAATTGATGTACGACATCAGACAATCCGATGCGCGAGGCGATGGCCACCCCATTCCACTGATTTAAACCATGTGCCACCACTTCATAGCCGGCCTGTGTAAAAGCTTCGGTGGGGAACTGGTCGGGGCGGCATTTAATTTCTTGCATTGCCAACACATCCGTGTCACTGCGCTCTAAAAAGGCAATAACTCGATCAATGCGGGCGCGGATAGAGTTGACGTTCCAGGTGGCTAAACGCATAGGACAAGCGTAACGGTTTGATTGCAGTTGAGCGTACCTGCGCGCGGGGGAGCGTAAAAATGGCTGTCTGAGCTGGATGTGTAGCTGCATATAGGGCTCAGGCGTCTGCCTATAGGCCCTGGTAGAGCTTAGTAAAATGCGAAAACTAGCCAAAATGATTGTTATAACCGCAGGTCAAACAGTTTAGTGTGCGGTTGTGTTCGATTTCGTTTGACTTGAGTGGGGGCAGTTATTAATCTAAGAAACAAGAGCAACGCTGCTACCGCAGCGCGGTTACAGAATATGCGCCGCCCCTAGCGCATACTCAAAGGAGAGAACTAAATGCGAACCCTCAGCATTACTCGCCGCCAGGCCCTGGTTGGTGCTTCCGCTACCGCTATCTTGGCGACCTTAGCTGCATGTAGCGGCAAAGACGATAAGTCATCTGGTGGCAAGGTAGAAATCAACTACTGGCACCGCCTGCCCGACAAGGACGGTATGACCAAGGTGCAGACCGTCGTCGACCAGTGGAACAAGGAAAACCCCAACATCCACGTAAACGTCAAGAAGTTTGACGGCCAGGCCTCCGAGTCTTACGCAAAGATCGCCCAGGCAGTGAAGGCTGGCAACGCCCCCGACCTAGCCCAGGTTGGCTACGGTGAAATCGCCTCCGTATACCTAGAAGGCTCCCTAGAAGACGTAGCCAAGGAAATCAAGGCTGGCGGCTACGAAAAGCACTTCGCAGCAGGCCCCATGGGCCAGTGCAAGCTCGGTGACGTGGTAGTTGGTCTGCCTCAGGACACCGGCCCGCTGGTATACGTCTACGACAAGGCCGCCTTCGACGCCATCGGTATCAAGGCCCCCACCACCTGGGCTGAACTGAAGGAAGCCGCCAAGAAGGCCAAGGAAAAGGGCAAGTACATTGCCACCTGGCAGCAGGACGAGGTTGGCTACCAGATCTCCGGTCAGGCCGCCGCTGCCGGCGCCCACTGGTACAAGCCTGAAGGCGACAAGTGGAAGGTAGAGGTCACCGACGCCGCCTCCAAGAAGGTAGCCACCTTCCTACAGGAACTAAATGACGAAGGCCTGGCCCTCAAGCTCGCCGACGGGCGCTGGGGCAAGGAGTGGATCGCCAAGCTCAAGGACGGCACCATTATCGGTACCGTTGCCGCTGGTTGGGAGCCCGGCTTCATGCTCGGCGACCTAGGTAAGGACGCCACCAGCTGGCAGGTCACCTACCTACCCACCGAGGACGGCAAGAAGGTTACCGGTGCTGACGGTGGTTCCGCCGTCGCCGTCATCAAGGGCTGCAAGCACAAGGAAGAAGCCCTCAAGTTCGCTGACTGGTTCAACACCCAGGTGCCCGCACTGGTCTCCCAGGGTCTGGTAGTAGCCGCTACCACCGCCAAGCCTGAGACCCCTGCGGCCATGAAGAAGCTCTGGGGCGGCCAGGACGTTTACGGCTTCCTCGCTGAAGCCAACAACACCATGGTCACCGACTTCCCCTACATCCCCACTTGGTTCACCGTAACCGAGAAGATGAAGGAGCCCGGCGGTAAGGTCACCAGCGGCTCTGCCAAGGTTGAAGACGTTTTGACCACCGCTCAGACGGTGTCTGTTTCCACCCTGAAGGAAAAGAACATCGGCGTAGCCTGATTCGCAGTCTAAAACGGGGGTGCTTGGCATGTTTGCTAGCACCCCCGCCTGCTGCAACCGCATTTTTAACGCTTTAAAACTTTCATAACCAGTTAGCCGGCACGGCGCTGGCAGCACTATTTGCTTGTGCGCTACAAGCGCGCGCCTAATTCGCGCTGCATTACGCACCTAATTAAGGGGAGGAGATGAAAATGTCAGCTGCGAGCTCGTATACAGAAAATAAGGCGACAATCCGTGCCCGCAAATTACGCGATTTGCGTTATGGGTGGGCTTTTAGTGCCCCTTTCACAATTCTTTTCGGCCTGACATTTATTGTCCCAATTATTGTCTCGATCTACCAATCCTTCTTTAAGACCACCACAGCGGGAGGGTTGTATGGTGGCGGCAAGCAAATCACCAAATTCGTTGGCTTAGACAACTACGTTGCGGTAGTTACCAACGAACAGTTCTGGCAAGGCATGGGGCGAGTAATGCTCTTTGGTCTGTTCCAGATTCCTTTCATGATTATCGCCGCCCTGGCTCTGGCCCTAGTGCTGGACTCCTACCTGCTCAAACGCCCCACCGTGTTCCGTTTGGGTTACTTTTTGCCCTACGCCATTCCCGGCGTGGTGGCTGCCATGATGTGGATGTACCTGTACAGCCCCCAGCTTTCACCGCTGGCCAGTGTCATCCCCATTAATTTCTTCGACAAAAACATCATTTTGGCCTCCATGGCCAATATGACCACCTGGACTTTCACCGGCTACAACATGCTGGTGTTCCTGGCTGCGCTGAAAGCTATCCCCACTGATCTATATGAGGCTGCCCGCCTTGACGGCTGCTCTGGTTTCCAGGTGGCCATGAAGATCAAGGTGCCGATGCTGACAAATGCCGCCTTGCTGACCGTGCTGCTATCAATTATCGGCACAATCCAGCTGTTCAATGAGCCTACGGTGATGCGCGCCGGGCAGTCGTGGATGGGTAACAGCTACACCCCCATGATGATGGCCTACTCCACCATGATGACCTCACCCGGTAACCCCAATATGGCTTCTGCTATTTCCATGACTATGGCCATTATTGCCGCACTATTGGCGGCGGTATATGCCTTCGTACAGACTCGGGGTAAGCGCTGATGGCTGAGCTACTAAATAAAACAGAATTTGCGCACCTAGAAGATGGCCGCGTTTATCGGGTTTCGCGTAATGCTTGGTCGCGTTCTTTGGAACCAAGCCGTTTCGCCAAAATCGTCACCTGGGTGGTTTTGGTGGCGGTATTAGTTTACTTCCTATTCCCGATTTACTGGTTGATTATTTCTTCCACTAAAACTAACGCGGATCTAGGCGATTCTAACGGCCTATGGTTTGCGCACAACGCCGCAGCTGAGAACTATCAAAAGCTGATGGGCACCACTAATGGCCACTTTTGGCGTTGGGTAGCTAACTCAGTGCTGTACTCCACCGCTGCCGGCGCTATTGGCACCCTGGTTTCGGTGATGGCTGGATATGGCATGGCTAAATTTAAGTTCTTTGGTCGCAATGTGTTGCAGCTGGTGGTTATGGCTGGTTTGCTGCTGCCGATCGCACTGCTAACCATTCCGCTCTACATTGTGATGCACTCTCTGGGGCTAACTGACACTATCTGGTCAATTATTTTGCCTAGCTGCGTTAGCCCATTTGGGGTGTTCTTGGGGCGCATGTATGCCCAAACTTCTGTGCCCGACGAGCTGCTAGAGGCCGCTCGCATCGACGGCGCCGGTGAAAGCCGCATCTTCTTCACCATGGTGCTGCGACTGCTGGCCCCGGCTATGGTCACTATTTTCCTGTTCATCTTTGTGGCCACCTGGAACAACTTCCTGTTGCCGTTGATGATGGTTACCAACAATGAGCAGCTCAAGCCGGTCACTCTCGGTTTGTATGGCATGATGAGCTACTTCAGCCCAACTTATGGGGCGGTTTTGCAAGGCGCGCTCTTCGGGGTACTGCCTTTGATGGCACTGTTTCTATTCTTGCAGCGATACTGGCAATCCGGACTTGCAGCGGGGTCGGTTAAAGGCTGATAATAGAGACCTCAGCAGCTGCGATGTACCCCCATGTTTTCCGCAGCTGGCTGAGCTGCGGTGGCTCGCATTCGCCCCTAACGTGCGGGCCACCGCCTTTTTATGCTCACTTTTAGGCGACGACGACGCCCGGCTTACCTTTAAATGTGGGTTAAGGGTCAAAATGTGTGTCTGGCTCGGCGTGTCGCGGGGGTTAGATTTGG
>ERZ773256.154-NODE-154-length-11116-cov-7.32565_pt1 | contig 11116 bp, 18 predicted proteins | sample MGYA00580513_ERZ773256 | MGnify/ENA primary metagenome ERZ773256 (study PRJEB29015, sample SAMEA2738147) | human oral metagenome | biome: human oral; feature: human-associated habitat; material: saliva | place: China | collected 2201 ... | reverse complement strand
GATCGCCATGGCTGCTGTTCTGTCTGTGCTGAACCTGTTCCTTTGCAATGCGTGAGGCGAGTATGTACCCGGATGACACACTTGAAGACACGGGCTTTGCAAGCCTGCTGATCCTTGGCTTTGTTGTGCTTGTGTCTGTCTTGGCACTGGCCATCTTCGGAGAATGACATGAGAGCGGACAAAGACCCCGTGCAGGCACGGGCTTGGGACCTTAGGCAATGGGGCTACGACACGTCAAAACGCGCCACAAGGCGTTTTTGGATCGAGCATAATGCCGACACCATAGAGCTGTCAAAGGACGGCTTGTACGCCGTTCTATCGCTTTACATCAGCGGTGGGGAAGAGTTCCCACGGGTGTGGCGTATCCCCCTGCGGTACTACTGGGACGATCAGAAGACGGCAATCGACTTGCTGGTGTCGGTGCTGAAGGATGTGGAACGCTTCGGTATCCCCGAAGACGCAGACCGTGTTTACGAATGAGGCGTAGTATGAAACTGACCAAAGAACAGCGGAACTTCTTCGCTGACCTTGACTTGGACAAGGCGCTTGCCGCCGGTGAGGGGAAGGTGCACTTCAACTTCAACCACAAGGGTTGCGTTGTTGAAGTGGCGGTGTTTTGCTCGTGCGATGCAGATATCATCGTCAAGCCCAAGAATACTGCAGGGAATACATCGTGCCCAAATACGAACCTTTGCCTGCTGAACATCCCCGACACAACGAACGTGTCTGGCCCTGAGGTGCTGCGTATGGTGCATGCGGAAGCGGGCAAGTCGGAGTATTCCCCGCTCAAAAAGGCGTGGCTGGACACCCCGTATGTCGAGCGGTGGAACGTGTCTGTGCGGTGGTCATGCATCGCGTTCTCGACCAATAGCGAAGAATTTCAGTACACGATTGAAGCCATCGAATCGCCAGATGATGACAGCGTCACGGTGGCGGAACTATTCCTGTCTGGCGACCAAATCTACACCCTCACCATCCCACAACCATACCCCAGCGACCCGACAGCAGAAAGCCTGACGAATCTGGCGGAAGCAATCAATGCAGCATGGCATGATGCCGTGCTGTCCGAATGCAACGAAGAGGAACCAAAATGATCTGGACATTGCTTGGAAGCAGCGTAGGCTGCTGGCTGATCGCAGAGTATGCACACCGCCTGGCGGAGCGTACTCGCAACGAAGCGGACTACACGTGGTCTGCACCACGGCGCAAGGCGCTGTACAGATCGGCAGCCAAGATGAACACAGCCGGCCGGGTGGCCGTCGGCCTGTTGGCCGTAAACCTGCTGTGGGCGTTGTTTGAACTGTTCAAGCTGGGGGGTGTTCTGTGAGCAAGCTCATCGTACCGCGTAAAACGGCCCACAAGGCGATGGCACGTGGGTATAGTACCGACACCTTCGAGCACTTCAGAAAACGCGTCTACGGGGCTGTAAAGGCTTCTGAAGGGCATGTGCAGTACCTTGAAGTGGACGTGCCAACCGAAATGGGCTACGCAGTGGCCCAAACGAAGGAGGGCCTGATGTTCAGCCAAGGCGCTGGGAAGGTTGAACTGCGTGTCACCCTGCCCATGGCCACCCCGGTTGCCCGGGTAATCCTGGAAGACTTGCAGAAGGTGGAGCGGGGTATCCCCCCTGCTCTGTGTCACATGTTCATCAAAGGCGTGCAGAACGCCATCCGGAGCGCATCGTGAAGTTCGAGTTTGAGCACGACGATTACAGCACGTACACCTTCCGGGCATACGAGACCGAGTATGACCTTGCTGACCCATCCTATGACCGTGAAGGTGTGCACATCTACACTCTGAACACGGACACCATGACGCTGGCCATCCGCGAAGCGGAGTATGCAGAACCGACTGTATACCTGCTTGATCAGGATGAGCAGAAGTTCACGACACATACCCAAGTGTTCGAGCACCTGTTCCTAATGTCGCTAGAGCAGGAACCCCAACCGTCGAACAGTGAACTGCGAGCAGTGCTGAACAGCCAGCTGGGTCAGGCGGAGCTGGTCGGGAACGCCCTTGAATTCCCATACGGGCTCGAGGCGCATGTCACCCTGACGGCGGTCGATGGGGAAGCCATCGTGACGTACAGCCGTAACGGCTCTGTGTTCTACAGCACAGACGTGGCGTACACCGGGGAGCCGACCGTGCATAACGTGCTGGTAACCCTGTTTCCCGAGCGCTTCCAGCGGGACTCTAAGGCAGAGAAAGCACTGGCGATTGCCGAGCTGGAGAATGAAGTCCAGAATGCTAGGAGGACGCTAGAACTGAAGATCGACGAACTTAAGAAACTGCAAGGCAAATGACATGAATGGACCGAAACTGACCCAATAACAAGACACCTTCAACTGCATCTGATCAAAACCCAACCAAACCGGAACCCAACAAGGAACCTGAATCATGAACAAGACCATCATCGCCCTGTCCCTGTCCCTGATCGCCCTGTCTGCTCACGCCACCAACACCCCGGGCGCAGACTGTGTTGGCGTCAATGCCTGCAAGACCAACTCGGATAACAAGACCTTCAACACCACCAACCAGCCCACGGCTTCTGTCAACGGCGTGCACTCGCAAGCACGTAGTGATCAGACTCAAGGTCAGCACCAAGGGCAGACGGCTCAAGGCGGTTCTGTGGGCAGCTTCGGTGTGAACTCCCACACCAGCCTGGCCACTGGCGGGTACATGTACAACAACAAGTCGCTGAACATCAACCCGGTCACGGTGCCTGCTGCTGCGATGGTGGCCCCTTCGGCCGAGATCAGCCGTGTAGCCGACCCGTACTGCGGTCCTCGTCAACGCGTGATGTCCACTGACGTACAAGGCCGTGTCATCGGCCTGTTCGTGGACAGCAACGTCAAGCTCGGCGAGAACCAGTGGCTGGCCCCCGACTTCGACATGCCATACCGCCGTGTCGAGGTCATGCCCGGCCTGACCCAGCTCATCGGCCATAAGGTGCACGAGACCACAACGGTCTTGACCGTATCCACGTCAGGTGCCATGGCCTTCGGTGCCAACGGTAGTTCTGGACAAGGCGGTTCCATCGGAGGGTCCCACGGTGGTGCCCTGCAGCGTATGGTGACCACGATTCGTGTCCAAGAGTGTGTGGCCTACGAAATCACGCCCGCTAAGGCCTCTAAAAGCCCCGTGGCGCCTTCCAAACCGAAAGCCAAGGTGGTTGCCCCAACCCGGGTGCGGAAAGCCGCCAAGGCCCTGAAATGCGATTGTGAGAAGTGAGGTCTGTATGATCCAAGTGAAGATGCCCCCGGACATACGGAAGGGCCGTGTGCCCGGTGATGCGCCATGCATAGCGGCGTACTGGTACTGGTTCGACGGTGAGGCGTTCCACTCCCACCTGACAGGCACCTGTGATGAGCTGCACTCGTGGCTGAAGGATGTGATGATCCGACACGGTCCTGGAGCCACGGGTGAGGTGTATTACTGGCACCGAGACCCAAACCAGATATACCCACTGTTGGCGAAGCACGGGCTGCACCTGAAGCCGGCCCTGCACCAGTTCCTGCACTACCTGCACCCGGGCAAGTATGTTCAGCCCCAGTCGGTGGGCGGATACAAGGCGGTGCAGGCCCTGCGGAACTCCCGATCCCCGGCACTTCGGGAAGTCAGTGGGTACCCCAAGGAGAAGGCCGAGACCGTGCTGGCCATGCTGGAGTTCAAGCATGGAGATCACCTGAACTGGTGGTCTGGTGAGATGATGGAAGAGCTGTACAAGGCAACGTTCTGCTATGAGCAAAGGAGTGAATGATGCGTGACGAACTGATTGACTGGATTCTGGATGCCCTTGAAGAGTCGGTGCGGCATGACCTTCGGTACGCAGACGCTGACTTTGAGCTGCTCTGCGACACGTTCTCGGATGTGGCGCCGGACGATGTGGACGCCACCCTGTACCTTGAGGACGAGTTCAGGGAACTGCCCTTCCCGGTGTGGTTCCTTGACGCCACGTCATGCAATGGGCGCTGGGGCGGCATCCCCGATGCCAAGGGGTATGACCTCATCACAAGGGAAGACGGCGATCGCGTGACCATATACCTTGAGTACAGAGGCTTCGTGAAGCCGCTGTGGAGTGGTGTGAAGTCGGACGATACGTCGTGGGCTGAAATCTACGGAAGCGCATGCAAGGCACTGGAAGAACGGGAGCTGCCATGACAGTAGATGATGTGTTGCAGGAACGGGGCGCACGGTACGGCACCTTCGCACAGAACGGTGCCCTGTACCACGCCCTCAAGACTCTGTTGACCACGGAGAAGGCGTCCCCGGTACAGCAGATGTGCCTGGACATGATCGCCATGAAGCTGTCCCGGATGATCAATGGTGACATAAACTACCGTGATAACTGGGTGGACATCATCGGGTACTGCAAAGGTGCCCTTGGGGAAGGCGATGAGTAAGAGTCTGTACCAACGGATCAAGCAGTATGTCCGGCAGCTGACCAACCACCCAGGAACTCACCAGTGGATCAGCCACAACGGCGTCGTGTGCATCACATGGACATGCTGGCCGAACTTCAGCGCCATGGATGTGTCCGTCACGGCGTGTGGGTTCGGTGCCCATGGGCGCATGGGCTTTGGCAAGAAGGCCACCCTTCCACGCTCCTTTGACGTGTTCAAGGAAGTCCCACAAGGTACTGTGTCCCGGCAGGTGCGGAAGGTGCAGCGTCGTGGGTATGGGTACGTGTCATTCGAGTCCCGTGAGTACATCGTACTGCGGAACGAAGGCGCCCACCTGAAGCTAACCGACGGCACATACCTGTCGGACATGAAACGTGCCCTGCCTGCGAACGTGGTGGCACACTGGCTGTTGCATGGTGTATTGAGAGGATAAGCAATGCGAAACTATGACAAGGGAACATCGTTGGAGCTGGTGAAGAACGGTAAGGCAACCGCAGTGCGATACTTCCCGGAAGATGGCGTCATCATCCGTACATCGGGCAGGAAGCGGGTGGCGTACTTGGTCGATCAGGAACCCACGGATGAGGAGCTGTTCCTGTGGGCCACCAAGGGAGACCTGCCCATTGGGGCCTTCAGGATACGGCACTACCTGATCGACTTCAGCCACGAGGCTAAGCGATTGTCCGATGGCCTTCTGTACCCGAACGGTATACGCCTGCAAATCTTCCCGGAGCTGATGGGCACGCTCGATGTGTACCTGACCAAAGGCGACACGTACCTGGAAGAGTTCACGGTGACCCCACGTCACCCTGTGGTCACCGTGGACGATGCCATTGCCGAACTCGCCTACCATGGCGTTCTTTGAGGTTAAGTCACGTAAGACGCCCCGCCAATCGGGGGACGCGTGGATTGAAACGAGGATATGCACATGTTCACGAAACACAAAGCCTACCTGTCAAAACTTACCGATCGATTCGTTGACAAGCTGCCGAACGTGATGACGGTAGAGGACGAGAACGGCGTGTACCAGTACCACGATGTGTTCTGCAGCCTCAAGGACGGTGCGTGTGGCTGGTCGGTGTACACGACGTACGACCACGACGATGACCACGGTACCCTGCACGTAGCCTTCACGGACATGGACCACATCATCACCCGGACCATCCGGATGAATGCCGAGTTTGACCGTGTACTGCTGGAGCTGGTGGTGTACGACATGCTGTCGAACTACCTGGCGCTGCTCGACAAGCTTGCTGAAATCGCTGAAGTTCAACCTGAACTGGACCTTGGAGAATGACCATGCAACTGAAAGACACCTATCGCAGCATGTACTACTCGTTCGAGAAGGGTAAGTGGGTACCCGAAGAGGAGTTCTTCCGGGATGCCCCATGCCGTTCATGCCCCCCGGCACCAGGCGTGGTGTTCCAGACGGCACGCCCAGTCCCAGCTGCCCAGAACGAACCCCGCTTCATCCCGATCGAGGAGTGCTGATGAACTGGTTGCGAGAAGCGCAGGCCATTCCTGTCGGACGCAGCAAGTGGATACGGCATGGGCACTGCAACAAGGATAACCTGATCTTGCACAACAAGCCGGACCGCTGGTCTGCGCTGTGCATGTGGTGCGGGTGGTATGCCCAGCAGGTGAAGGAAGTCAGGCAGGCGAAGCCCGTGGCTACGCCAAAGCCCCGGGAACTCCCCATCGACCTTACGGCTGATGTTCCGGAAGATGTACTCGCAAGCAGGCTTTACCGGTACGGACTGCAGCCGTCATGGCTGTTCGACTGGAAGCTTAAGTACAGCCCAGGCCAACGGCGTCTGTACTTCATCAACCCGGTGACCGGCGAGTTTGCCAGCAGGGCAACCACCCCAGATGGCCAGCCGAAGTGGCTGCACAGTACCACAAGCACGCTGCTGAAGGCACGGGCCAACGATGACTTCACCATCGTCTGCGAAGACCTGCTGTCGGCCTTCAAGCTGTACGCCGTGTGTGGCAAGACGGCCAACGTGCTGTGCAGCCACGGGGTTCTGATGAACCGCGAAGCTAAGCGTGCCCTGGTGCTTCTGGGATGTCCGGTAGTGCTGGCCTACGACGGTGATGGCGCTGGGCGGCAGGCCATTCGGCGTACCACGGCGGAGGTATCCCCGTTCCTGGACGTGCGGGTGTTCCGTGTGCCCAATGGCGCGGATCCCAAGGACATGTCAATGGACCACATCAACGAGGAGTACAAGCGTGTCATTGCAAACGACGATCCTGCACCTGCTGCGAGATCGCGGTAAGCTGAACCTGCTGGGTCCGACGATCCCCAAGGGTGACGGGATGGTTGAGACCCAGGCGATCATGGCCTGGTACCGAGCTTACCTGAAGAGTAACCCCAGTGCTGAGGAGGTCAGCCTGCAGGCCATCCGTGAGATGATCGCTCTGCAGGCAGACAAAGACCCCGACGGCACAGCCCTGATGCTGTCCCTGATCAAGCAGCTGGAGGACAATCCACCGACCGAAGGTGAACTGAGCGCTGTCAGCGACGTGCTGTACTCCAGGCGTCTGGCAGCACAAGCCCAGGGCATCATCGAGAAGTGGGACCAGGGAGAGGAGATCGACCTGGCCTTCGAGCTGCAAGCCGTTGCTCAGCATGCCATGAAGCTGGCCGGCATGGCATCAGCCACGGACTACGAGCGCACACCGATCGAGGAGCTTCTGGAAGAAGCCGATCAGGATGTGGGCCTGAAGTTCAGGCGATGGCCAGCCCTTCGGCACTCGATCCAAGGGGTTCTGGGCGGGATCAGCATCGCCATCGCAGCACGGCCTGACCGTGGGAAGACCAGCCTCGTGGCGGCCATCCTCACGGACTGGGCAGGTCAGGCGTTCAAGCTGTTCGGTCCGGATCGTCCCATCCTCTGGCTGAACAACGAGGGCAAGGGCAGACGCCTGATTCCCCGGCTGTACCAGTCGGCGTTGGGCATGACCATGGATGATCTGCAGAAGCTGTCCAAGGCCGGTAAGCTGAAGGAAGCCTACGAGAAGGCCCTGGGAACCCCGTCAGACTTCATCCGGATCAAGGACATGCATGGGGCCAGCATGGGGCAGATCGAGCGCGTAATCGACGCTGTGAAGCCTTCTGTGGTTGTTGCCGACATGCTGTCGAACTTCCACACCGGAGTGCCAGGCCAGGCAGCCCATGCCGAGACTGAGCGGGTGTGGGAACTGTGGAGGGAGATTCTGGCCCGACACGACTGCGTGGGCATCGGAACGATCCAGATCAGTCAGGAAGGTGCGAACATGCTGTACCCGCCCCAGTCTGCGCTGAAGGAGTCCAAGACCGGTGTGCAAGGCGCCGTTGACCTGATCCTGATGATGGGTAACTTCGATCAGGAAAGCCCAGAGCTGCGGGGCCTTAGTACCCCAAAGAACAAGCTGCAGCGTCCCCGGTCACCCGGGTATGTTAAGTGCCAGCTTGTGTTCGACCCAACCAAATGTGAATTTGTGGAGATGTCATGATCCCTGCACGAACGATTGAATCCCTGCTGACCACCGGCGACAAGCGCTTCAACGTCAAGCTCAACGCCGAGTACAAGGTCGGCTCTGCGATGGTCACCGTGGGCGTGTACAAGCCCAAAGGTAAGATATACGCCGCAGGTGCTATCCGGTACAAGGACAGGCCAGCGAACGATCTGGTGAACAATGTGGCGCTGGAGATCGTGGACCGCCTGCTGTACCACAAGGAAGACCTGGTAGGCGCCTGGAGCTTCGACATCGACACCTTGAAGGTGACCATCAACGGCGAGAAGTACGAGCTGACGTTTGATGCGCCACTGCCACCGACCCCGGATGTGGCGCTGCGTAACGGCCTGGAAATCATCCTGCAGAGGGGGTACTGATGTCTGTGATGATCTTGGACTTGGAGACTGAGACCACGGGGAACCCAAAAGACCCTGTCTCCAACCCATGGGACCCGGAACTGTACATCGTTGCTGCAGGCTGGTGTGTCGAGGACGCCTATGGCAATGGCACGATCGAGGGCCGGTACTTTGATGGGCCGACTGATAAGGAGTGGCTGGTCATCCCCGATGAGGTGGATATGCTGGTCGGCCACAACCTTCAGTACGATGTGAAGTGGCTCTTGCACCGCCAGCCAAAGGCCATGTGGGAGTTCCTGCACAGGGGCGGACGGTTGTTCGACACCCAGACTGCAGAGTTCATACTTGGCGGCATGACGGAGCTGTACCCCGGCCTGGACACCACTGCCCCACGGTACGGCGGTACACAGAAGGTCGATGTGGTCAAGGCCCTATGGAAGCAGGGCATCAAGACCAGCCAGATCGAGAAGCGGATACTGTTCGACGAGTACCTGCTTGGCCCCTCTGGGGACATCGAGAACACCCGGAAGGTCTTCTGGGGGCAGGTGCAGGCCCTGCAAGCAAAAGGCATGTGGGACATGTTCATGCTGCGAATGGGTGGGTACCTGTTCAATACCCTGGCGACATACAACGGCATGCACATCGACATGACGTTGGCAGCAGAGCACCTGGCTGAACGTGAAGCCGAGTACGAAGAACTGGACAAGTTCGTGCACGAGTCCCTGAAGACCCGGGCACCGGACCTGCCGGGGCTGGACTTCAAGGTGACGATCAGCACGAAGCCTGCGCTACTGTATGGTGGGTACTACAAAGCCCGGTACCGGGGCTCGTATGACCCTCCGAAGTACGTCAAGGCGGACATGTACAAGGGCGCTGGCGGGAAGTATTACCCCGCCGATGGCCCTGTGCCAGAGGGTGCAGTCACATGGGCCAGTGGGGTGAACAAGGGGGCACCGAAGGTGTTCCGTGTCGATACCGATGAGGAGAAGCTGCGATGGCTTGAAGCCGAGTATGAACTGCCGGGTATCATCCCGTGGGACCATCTGACTGATGCCTTCCGTGATCGGTTGGAGAACTACGAGACCACAATGACCCATGCCGATGGGTCGAAGGTGTACCCGACCGGCAGGGAGTTCATCGAGGCATGGGCCGAACAGCCAAGCATGCCTGATGAGTGGAAGCCTGTGGCGAAGGCCATGGTCCGCCTCTCCGAGCTGGACAAGGAGCTGGGCACGTACTACATGAGGACCAATGGGCAAGGCGAGCAGGTCGGCATGCTCACCTACGTAGACCCACACGACAACATAGTGCACCACGAGCTTAACACAACATCGGTGAAGACTGGGCGTCTGTCCGGAACGAAACCGAATCTCACTAACGTACCGCGTGGAGACACGGCACGGGTCAAGCTGCTGTTCACCAGCCGGTTCAACGATAGGCTGTGGCTGGACAAGCACAGACACGAGATTGGCGATGAGGTCTACCAGTATTGCCTGGAAGGGCTGGAAGCTGGTGAACCACGTGGCCGGATGATCGAGATCGACTACTCGGCCCTGGAGGTTGTGGTACTGGCTGCGTTCAGCAAGGACAAGAACCTCATGGACGCTCTGGTCAAGGGCACGGACATGCACTGCATGCGTCTGGCGTCCTCCCTCGGCGAGCCGTACGAGGATGTGCTGCGGAAGTGCAAAGACGAGACGGACCCGGAGCACGCCAAGTACAAGAAGCTTAGGACCCTGACGAAGCCCAAAGCATTCCAGTACCAGTACGGAGGCACTGCCTACGGCATGGCGTTCAACCTCGGTTGTACGGTGGAAGAAGCCCAGGAGTTCATCGACAATGAACGGAGGCTGTTCCCGGGGGTTGAGCGCTGGTACGAGAAGAAGGTGTACCCCGAGATCGAGGGCACTTCACACACCGTGAAGCTGGCCTACGACGATGGGGAACGCGCTGTGTTCCGTGGCACATGGACCAGCCCCGGTGGCACGGTGTACACCTTCGAGAAGAGACCCAAGGACGTGTGGATCAACGGCGCCAAGACCGTTCAGATGCAGTTCCACACACCGCACATGAGGAACTTCCCGATTCAAGGGGAAGGTAGCTTCTTCGTCCAAGCCATGGCCGGGGAAGTGATGTGGGCCATCCTGGCTCGCAAGAAATGGCACAATCTGGTGTACGCGGTCAATCAGGTGCACGACGCCCTGTACTTCGACACGCTTGACCGGCTGGTCACACCTGTGGTAAAAGTAGTGAAGCCGATCATGGAATCCATCCCGGACTTCATGGCGGACTACGGGTACACACTTCCCGTTCCGTTCCCGACCGAAGCAGAGGCCGGGGCAAACCTGTTTGAGAAACATCACGTAACCCTGTGAGGACAAGACAATGGCACTGAACAAAGCACTGCTCGCCCAGCTGGCCGCCAACACCGAAGGCGTTGACCAAACCGTTGCCACGCAGAACGAAGGTGGTAGCTTCAGCGTTCCCCCCGGACGGGCATTCGTCCGTTGCAACGGGTACATTGAGTTGGGCACCCAGATGCGCCAGGACTTCAACACCAAACAGCAGAAGCCGGTGGACCACCAGTTCGTCTGGACGTTCGAGGTGTTCCCGCTGTCCAAGAAGGCTGACCCGGCACAGTTTGTCAACGCCGACGGATCGCCGAAGGAAGAGCGGACCTTCATGCTGAAGATCAGCACCGGCGCCAAGTCTACTGCCTTCAAGGCATTCAGTAAGCTGCGCAACGATGACCAGAAGGCGTTCCCGGAGCTGATCGGCAACCCGTACATCGCCAACTTCCTGCAGTCCGACAAAGACCCCAAAGCCGGGCAGTTCCGACTGGACGAGGTTGGTCCGGCC
>ERZ773256.152-NODE-152-length-11160-cov-20.8417_pt1 | contig 11160 bp, 12 predicted proteins | sample MGYA00580513_ERZ773256 | MGnify/ENA primary metagenome ERZ773256 (study PRJEB29015, sample SAMEA2738147) | human oral metagenome | biome: human oral; feature: human-associated habitat; material: saliva | place: China | collected 2201 ... | reverse complement strand
CGTATGCGCTTATGTTAATTTAAAAGCAATCATTACTATGTAGTGAAAACAAACAATAAATTGGGTGAGGAACCAATGTCATGTAATATGCCAGAGTAGGTATAAACTATTCGTATATAACAAAAACAAATTGGGAGGAAAAAATGTTATATAAAAACAAAATAAAAGTACAAAACATATTAAAGAGCGCAGTAGCTTTAATGCTTATGCTCACACTGTCTTTATCTACAGCTTTGTCACCACTGGCTAAAGCAGAAGAAGCAAAGTACACGTGGAAGACTTTAACGTCAATGCCAGTTACTGGTAGAGCAAAAAGGGCTTATGTTAGTCCAGACAACTTAAAGCTTTTTACCTTGGAGGTGGATGCTGCTAATAACACAAACTTCTGGATGTCCGCAGATGATGGGGCTACTTGGAGAAAAATATGGTCGAAGCAGACGCAAGGCGTAAAGCTGTCGTCTAGTGCGGACGGGTCTAAGATAGTATTGAAATATGGATATTCTTTCAGTATATCAACAGACGGTGGTCAGAGTTGGGCGGAGAGGGGGCTGTCTCCAGCATTTTCAGGTGCACTTATTAGTCCAGATGGTTCCTTTTTAGCTGGCTGTTCTGGGGTCACTCCTTCTGGCTATATAACTTACATCTCTACTGATGATGGTCAGACCTGGACTCAGAAAGGCGTTAATTCTGTAGGATGTTCTACTTATGTGACTAATAATGGAACGCTAATAGCTCAAAACTACATCGACAAAATAGCGAAATCAACTGATTATGGTCAAACTTGGACAGAAATCTCCAATTTTCCAAACGCTGAATTGGTGACGTCATTCAGTAATAATGGAAATAACGTATTTGATGGAAGTAAGATTTCGTTGGACGGCGGTAATCACTGGACTCCTTCAAACGCTCCAATCCCAGCTGGTTACACAATCGTACAGACGGGTATTAGTGATGATGGTAAGAAGTTATTTGTTTCTACTAGGGTGGTTACTGGCGGCGTTAGAAAAACGATACTTCTTACATCAGTAGACGGAGGTAGAACTTGGCATTCGGGAGATGATCTTGGCGACAGTGATACATCTATGTCGAATGACGGATCTAAGTTGTTTAATGTGTACGAGGACAACAACGGTAGGTTTGTCTACCGCGTAGGAACTCTGCCGACATCTCAGCCTGTGACTCCTGGCTCAGGTGCGGGTGGAACTGTCACCCCATCCACAGGCTCTACTTCTGCCACTCCTGGACAAAAACCAGGAAAAGCGTCAGGGCGTTTGGCTGAAACAGGAATCTCTGTTCAGTTAATAGGTGGATTGGCGGTTGTGGCTGTCGCAGCTGGTGCGTTGGTGCTGAGAAAACGGCTGTAGATCGCACGATTGATTATTCGTATATAACAAAAACAAATTGGGAGGAAAAAATGTTATATAAAAACAAAATAAAAGTACAAAACATATTAAAGAGCGCAGTAGCTTTAATGCTTATGCTCACACTGTCTTTATCTACAGCTCTGTCACCACTGGCTAAAGCAGAAGAAGCAAAGTATACGTGGAAGACTTTAACGTCAGTGCCAGCCTCTAATAGACCAGTAGGTGTTTATTTTAGTCCAGACGGCTCAAAGCTTTTTATCCCAGAGTTAGATAGTCTTCATAATACAAGCAGCTTATGGATGTCCGCAGACGATGGGGCTACTTGGAGAAAAATATTTTCGAAGCAGACAACAATAGAATTCGTGTCGATTAGCGCAGGCGGGTCTAAGATAGTATTAGGATCTATTGGAGCATCGACTTTCTATATATCAACAGACGGTGGTCAGAGTTGGACGGAGAGTCAGAATAATGGCGTGGTATCTCCGACTATTAGTCCAGACGGTTCCTTTTTAGTGGGATGTTCTGGTGGTAGTGGTGCTTATATAACCCACATTTCTACTGACGACGGTCAGACCTGGACTCAGAAAGGTACTAATAATGTGATGTGCCCTAAGTATGCGTTTAACAACGGCACAATTATTACTACAATTTACGACAAGATAGCGCGATCAACTGATTATGGCCAGACCTGGACGGAAACCCCTAATGTTTTAAACGTGAAGTCATTCAGTAATAACGGAAATAACGTATTTAATGAAGATAGGATTTCGTTGGATGGTGGTAATCACTGGACTCCTTCAAACGCTCCAATCCCAGCTGGCTACACATTCTACCAGACGGGTATTAGTGATGATGGTAAGAAGTTATTTGTTACTGCTAGGTTGGTTACTGCCGGCGTTAGAAAAACGACACTTCTTACATCAGTAGACGGAGGCAGAACTTGGCATTCGGAAGATCTTAGCGACAGTATTATAGCTATGTCGAATGACGGATCTAAGTTGTTTAATGCGTACATTGAGAACGGTAGATTTGTCTACCGCGTAGGAACTCTGCCAGCAGCTCAGCCTGTGACTCCTGGCTCAGGTGCAGGTGGAACTGTCGCCCCATCCACAGCATCTACTTCTGCTGCTCCTGGGCAGAAACCAGGAAAAGCGTCAGGACGTTTGGCAGAAACAGGAACTTCAACTTGGACGGTCGGTGGATTAGCTGTTATCGCCGTCGCCGCTGGTGCGTTGGTGCTGAGAAAACGGCTGTAAAAAATTAGGTCATAGATGGAGCGAGCTTTTGAGATTCAATCTCATCATAAGGCTCGCTCTTTTTCATACTGGAAAGTAGATAAATTGATAATAAAATAAGTTCGCTTTTTTGGTTTGGTGTAAAGTAGCGGATTTTTCTGTTGATTCGTCGTTGCGCGATTTCGCCGGCAATGCTAATGAATTCCCAGAACAGGGCAGAAAGTGATTTTCTGAGGATGATTGCTGATGGTACGATAATTGCCCAGAAAATAACCATTAAAATTGCGGGCAGGCTGATGTTCGTGAAGGGGATTTTTCCTAGGAAAAAGAAGAAAAAAAGTTGGTCAATTACAAAAGGCGCGAGTAGTATCGCTCCGAGTGTTATAACTAAGTAAATGCCCAGCTTTCTCATAGATCTAACTGTAGCAAATAAGATATTGACTTGCAATCATAAGCGTAATGTGTTTTAACTCTGATTTGCGTCGATATTTGGACTGGAAAAAATTGTCAAAAACCTGTATAATATAGCGGTTATGACAGAGGTAATTCGTGTTAAAGGTGCTCGTGAGCACAATCTGAAAAATGTAGATATTGAGATTCCGCGAGATCAGCTGGTGGTGATTACTGGGCTTAGTGGGTCTGGGAAATCCAGCCTGGCATTTGATACGATTTACGCCGAAGGTCAGCGCCGCTATATGGAGAGCCTCAATTCTTATGCGCGTCAATTCTTGGGTACGATGGATAAGCCTGATGTCGATTCGATTGAAGGGCTTAGTCCTGCGATTTCAATTGATCAGAAGTCGACCAGCCGCAATCCGCGATCTACCGTGGCTACAGTTACCGAAATTTATGATTATCTTAGGCTTTTGTTTGCGCGAATTGGCGTGCCGCATTGTCCGATTTGTGGCAATGAAGTGACGCGTCGCACGACCGAGGTGATTATTGACGAGATTCTGCGACAATTTGTTGATAAGCGAATTTTGCTATTGGCGCCAATTGTTAAGAATAAAAAAGGTGAGTTTGCGCATATTCCGGAGCAATATCAGCGACTTGGTTATGCCAGGGTTCGCGTGGACGGCGTGGTGTACGCGCTGGATGAATTTCCGGAGCTGCAAAAAAGCTACAAGCATAACATCGAGCTGGTGGTTGATAGGCTGGCGTTGACGGCGGAAATGCGATCTCGATTGAGTCAGAGCGTTGAGCAGGCGCTGGATCTGGGCCAGGGAGTTATCGAGGTTTTAGATGTGGACAGTGATGAAGTGAAGACATTTTCGCAGAGATACGCTTGTGTTGATCATCCTGATGTCGATATCCCAGAGCTGGAGCCGCGATTGTTTAGTTTTAACGCGCCTCAGGGAGCTTGTCCTGTGTGTACGGGTTTGGGGTCGAGGCTGGAGGTTGATCCAGAATTGGTCTTTAATAACAATTTGACAATTTCCGAAGGCGCGATTCGACCTTATAATCGAATGAATTCTGACGCTTGGAATATGAAGCGATTGGCGTCTGTTGCTGAAGCTCACGGATTTAGCTTGAAAGTTCCCGTAGGCAAGCTTTCTGATGATGCTAAACATAAAATATTATACGGAACTGGCGACCAAAAATATCGCGTTGATTTGGGTGGCGGTCGGCATTATGATACGACTTATGAGGGTGTTATTCCTAATCTGGAGCGACGCTGGAAGGAAACTGATAGCGATTTTATGCGACGAGATATTGAGCGATTTATGCGCGAGAGGGATTGTTATGCCTGTAAAGGTGCGCGCCTGAAACCTGTGGTTTTGGCGGTGACGGTTCATGAATTGAATATTGTTGACGTGTGTGATTTGAGTGTTGATGACGCGTTGGATTTGTTTGACAATAAGCTTCAATTGACTGAGCAAGAAATGACGATTGCTCGCTTGATTGTGAAGGAAATTAAATCTCGTTTGGCGTTTATGAGCAATGTTGGGCTGAATTATTTGGAACTAAGTCGAGCAGCTAACACGCTTAGTGGTGGCGAGGCGCAGCGAATTCGCTTGGCGACGCAAATTGGCGCTGGACTTCAGGGCGTGCTTTATGTGCTGGACGAACCGTCAATTGGACTTCATCAACGCGACAACGACAAGCTGATTGATATGCTGAAACGTCTTCGGGATTTGGGCAATTCTGTGCTGGTGGTTGAGCACGACGAGGATACGATTCGCCAGAGTGATTTTCTGGTTGATATGGGTCCAGGAGCTGGTGTGAATGGCGGTCAAGTAGTGGCAATGGGGACGCCTGAAATTGTTGCGAAAAATGAGAATAGTATAACGGGTCGCTATTTATCTGGGGCGGAAAAAATTGCCGTTCCGAAAAAGCGTCGCAAAGTCGTGAAAGATAGAAAGTTGATTGTTCGTGGCGCTCGCGAAAATAATCTTAAGAACATTGATGTGGAGTTTCCTTTGGGTTTGATGACTGTAGTGTCTGGTGTTTCTGGTAGCGGAAAGTCGACGCTTGTGAATGACATTGTGGCGCGGGAATTAGCGGCGGAACTTAATCGCGCAACGACGGCGCCAGGACTGCACGATGCTATAGAAGGTGTGAATTTGCTTGATAAGACGATTGTCATAGATCAGTCGCCAATTGGTCGAACGCCGCGCTCTAATCCAGCAACATATACTGGGATTTTTACGCCGATTCGCGAACTTTTTGCTAGCACACCCGAGGCTAACGTTCGAGGCTATAAATCTGGACGATTTAGCTTTAATGTTAAGGGCGGTCGCTGTGAAAATTGTCAGGGTGATGGTGTGATAAAAATTGAAATGCACTTTTTGCCGGACGTTTACGTTCAATGTGACGAATGTCACGGCAAGCGTTATAATCGCGAGGCGCTGGAAATTAAGTATAAAGACAAGACGATTGCTGATGTTCTGGATATGACGATTGATCAAGCGGCGGAGTTTTTTGACAGTGTGCCGAATATTGCGCGTAAACTTCAGACATTGGTTGAGGTTGGGCTTGGCTATATTAAACTTGGTCAGCCAGCAACTACTTTTTCAGGCGGTGAGGCGCAGCGAATTAAATTGGCAACGGAACTCTCCAAGCGTTCCACTGGAAAAACTATGTACATTCTGGACGAGCCGACCACTGGGCTTCATTCTGCTGACGTAAAGCGACTGTTGGGGATTTTACAGCAATTGGTTGAGGGCGGTAATAGTATGATTATCATTGAGCATAATTTGGACGTCATAAAGTCAGCCGACTGGATAATTGATATGGGTCCAGAGGGCGGAATTGGTGGCGGTACCGTTGTGGCTTGTGGTACGCCTGAAGATATCGCCAAGGTACCAAATTCGTTCACTGGCAAATATCTGAAAAAGATGCTTTAAGACTGCTTTTTACGCTTGGTTTTTGAGAGGAGAACCGACAATTGTTTTCTTAATAAAGCGCGAGTATTTGGTTGTTTCAAAGCATGAATAACCATTGGTGAGACAGACAGGAAGATGATGAGTATAGCCGCAACTTCAATATTTACGCCTGCTTTGGTCAAAAACTCGCCAGCGTAGAATCCTAGATAAACGAATGCTGACGACCAAAGAAATCCACCGATAAGATTGAAAGTTAAGAACGTTTTATAGTGCATTTTACTAGCGCCGGCAACGATTGGGGCGAAAGTTCTTACAATTGGCACAAATCGAGCCAGGACGATTGTCGCTGAGCCGTGCTTGTCGTAAAACTTTTCTGTTTGCTCCAAATATTTTTTCTTGAAGAATCGGGAATTTTCTTTTTCAAACAGCTTGCGTCCAACTTTGTGACCAAAACTATAACCAACACTGTCGCCTAGTACTGCCGCCGCAAAAACCAAAAGTGCAAAAATGTGAATGTCAATGTGTAGAATGTTTTGCTGAACCATATATCCAGCGGTGAAAAGTAGACTGTCGCCAGGTAAGACGAAGCCGATTAGTAGACCGGATTCTGCGAAAATTACTAATAAAATTGCCAATACGCCAAAGCTAGTTATCAAGTGAATAAAAGATTCCATATCTTAATTATAACATAATTAGCGTATGCAGATTGGGCTATTCTTCAATAAATCCGCCAGATTGTCGCGCCCATAATTTGGCGTAAACACCGCGTTTTTTATTGATGAGCTCGTCGTGCGATCCATCTTCGACAATTTTCCCATTTTTCAGGACAATTATACGATCCAACTTAGCAATTGTAGATAAGCGATGGGCAATGACAATTGAGGTTCGATTCTCCATTAACGTTTCCAGGGATTTTTGGATCAATGCTTCTGACTCAGAATCTAGCGCTGAAGTCGCCTCGTCGAGGACTAGAATTGGCGCATCTTTCAGGATTGCCCTAGCAATTGCAACTCGCTGTCGCTGTCCGCCAGATAATTTAATTCCGCGCTCGCCAACCATTGTGTCAAAACCGTCTTTAAGTCCAACGATAAAATCGTAAGCGCCAGCTTTTTTGGCGGCTTCTTCAATTTCTGCGTCCGTTGCATCAGGTCGACCGTAAGCGATGTTTTCGCGCACGGAGCGGTGGAATAGTAATGGCTCTTGCGGCACGTAAGCGATTTTGGCGCGTAGGCTTGCTTGGGTGACTTCGGAAATATCTTGTCCGTCGATGGTAATTTTTCCCGAGTCAATGTCGGCGAAGCGTAATAGCAATTTAGTGAGCGTCGTTTTTCCAGAACCGCTCGCTCCGACTAAACCTATTTTTTCGCCCGGTTTAATATCCAGAGAAAAGTCGTGGAATAGAGTATCGCCTTGACCCTCGTCGTGCGTGAAAGTTATTTTATCCATAGAAATTTCGCCGTTTGTAACTTTTAGCTTTGAATTGCTTTTATCAATCAATGTCGTTGGCGTTTGTAAGATTTCTACCATATCATTTGCGTTGCCGATAATTCGGTTGTAATTGCGCATAATTCCGTTCATGTTCCACAATTCATGTGCGACACTTCCAGTGTAGGTGATAATAAGATAAACAGACGCCACTGACACCAAATTATTCTGGGCTGCGTACACTGCGAAGGCGATTGCTCCAATTTTAATAACCATGTTGATTGACGAATATATAGTGCTGACTTTTAAGAATCCACGCATTACGTCGAGGCTTGAATTTCGCCAAGAGTTGACGGTTTTTGTGAAAAATTTCTGTTCCGTAGCTTCGGCGCCAGATGACTTGACCGCTAGAACGTTTGAGATTACGTCGGCTAATTGTCCGTTCAATTTATTGCTGGATTTGGCTTCTTTTTTTGTCAATTTCGCCATTGGCTTGGATCCGTAATAAACGACGATGCTGAAAACGATTGAGAAGATGAGTAAGAATAATGCGTATTGCCAGAGAAGGGTTGATAGGACAATTATCGAACCGACCAGTGAAACAACTAGTGGCAAAATTGACCAAATTATCGTGTCCCAAAAACTTTCTACCGCGCCGACTAATTTATTTGTTTGGCTAACGAGCGACCCGCCGAATTTATTTGAATGGAAGAATAATGTTTGGTTGGTCAGTTTGCTGAAGCACCGAGCGTATAAATCTCGCTGCATGGCGGTTTCGAATGTCCAGGCGAGATATAAAACTAATCGCCAGCCGATGACGCTAGACCATAATTCACTGACGCCGTATAAAGCAATTAGTGTCCATAGATTTTTTGCGTCGTGTAGTTGGTTATGCTGGACAATACTAAGAAGCTGGGCAATTATGAGCGGCCCGACAAAAATGGTAACCACGAGAGTCAGCATTGCAAAAAATATTGCCAAGTTTCGACGGTGTTTGTATGGCTCTGATGTCTTCCAAAATAGACGAAATATTTCTTTGCTGTTCGGTTTGTTTTTCAAATCAATTCCTTTCGATAATAAATTAATATTTATAAGCTGCACAGAAAACTGAGCGTTCTTAATTATTCAAAATTATACATTAGAGGAACTCGCCAGTGGAAGTTCATAGACTTTGATTATTATAGGGAATATATAGATATAAGTCAATTTGTGGAGTAAAGGTCTTGTTTATTTATTGTAAATACTTTACAATAGGAACATGACGCAAATTGTTAGGCGATCAACAAAATACACGAATGACGTGATGGCGATTTTAAAGAGCAAACATCATGCGACGAATGCGGAAATTGCTCAGGAATTGCGGAACATTCATCCTGAAGTCAGCGACACGACGGTGCATCGAATAACTCAACGCCTGTGTGGCGACGGGATGATTGGTTTGGCGCCATCGACCAAAAAGGGTTGCTTGCGATATGATATTCGTAAGGATGATCACGATCATTTTGTGTGTAGCGGCTGCGATGGCTTGATGGATGTTAAAATTGCCGATGAGATGAGAAAACAGATTGCGTATGAAATTAGCGATTGTTATATTGATGGCCCGTTGGTTGTGACGGGAGTTTGTAGAAAATGCCAGAAAAGGAGGAAATAATGGCTTTATATGAAATTACAACGAAGCAAGAATTTGAAGAAAAGGTGCTAAAAAGCGACGGTCCTGTACTAGTTGATTTTTGGGCGCCGTGGTGTCCGCCATGTCGTGCAATGGCTCCGCTTTTGCATCAAATTGCCGAAGAGACAGAGTTTGATATTGTTAAGGTTGACACTGAAGCGAGTCAGGAAAATGCGCAATTGGCTATGGAATACCGCGTGCAGGGAATTCCAAACATGAAGATTTTTGTTGGCGGCGAGGAAGTTGCTGAAATGATTGGCATGAAGCCAAAACAGACGTTGATTGACGCTTTGGAAAAAGCTGCGAAATAAAAAATAGAAGGGGGATTTATGAAGGGTTTTAGTGGAAATATCGAAGAGATTACGTTGGCAAATAATAATTTTCGTCAAGTTCTATATACTGCCAGGCATTGTCAATTGGTGTTGATGAGCCTGCCCGTTGGCGGGGAAATTGGTTCGGAGATTCACGAGGAAAATGATCAGTTTTTCCGATTTGAGTCTGGCGAAGGTAAGGTTTTGATTGATGGCAATGAATATATTGTTTCCGACGGTAGTGCTATTGTTGTGCCGGCGGGAGCTGAGCATAATGTGATCAATACCGGCGAAGAGCCGCTTAAGCTCTATACGATATATAGTCCAGCGCATCATAAAGATGGAATCGTTCGGGCAACGCGTGAAGAAGCGGAGGCTAACGAAGAAGATTTTGACGGCGTAACTACCGAATAAGCTGTCGCCAAAGGAGAAAGTTCCTGCTAATTATGTCTCACAAAGGATCGATAGTTGGCGAGATGTTTAGTTCATTCGGGCGGGCAATTTTTCGTGGAATTGCATGCGTCATATCGCTAATTTTTAGGATTATACCGCAGAAGGACCGCGTACGGGTGATTGTTTATCGTGATGATGGTAGGAGTTTATTAGTTAGAAGCCGCTTTAGTCGTCAAGAATGGGCTCTACCAGGAGGCGGGGTGAAGCATAATGAGAGTTATGAACAGGCTGCCGCTAGAGAAACCTTGGAGGAAATTGGATTAAAGATAGATAATCTGCAATATCTTGGAAAAGCTAATTCTCATGAATCATATGCCAAATTTTCAGTTCGAGTTTTTGCGGCGCACGCGTCTAATTGTGACATAAAGTGCAACTTTGAAATAATGGAAGCCCGGTGGCTTAATATGAATTATCTTCCTGAAGAATATTACGCTTTGTATGCTAATAAGCGTCAGTAGGCGGCTCTGCTTTTATGTATAATATGAGTATGAACGATCGACAAATTTCTCAGCTTGAAATAGTAAAGACTAAAGTTCGTCAGTTGCTAGGCGGTGATACTTCGGGGCATGCTGATGATCATGTCGAGCGAGTAGCGCTGTTGGCAGAGCGCTTTGCTAACGAATGCAGCGAATCAGTGAACCTGCAAGAAGTGCTATTGACGGCTTGGCTGCATGATGTTGATGATTATAAATTAGTCGGCAAAACGCAGGCAGAAAAATTGACGAACGCAGTAGATATTATGGCGCAGGCAGAGATAGCTGATGATTTAAGTCAGGTTGTGCTGGAAAATATTGCGGCGATTGGTTATAGCAAACGGCTGAACGGCAAGCAGCCGCAGCGGCTGGCGGGGAAATTGGCGTCTGACGCTGATATGTGTGATGCTATTGGTGCGGTCGGCATTGAGCGGGCGTTGGCTTATGCTTGTCATCACGGCGGTCGGATTTTTGATCCTAAAGTCTGGCCGAATGTCAATCTGGCGGCGCACGAATATAACGCTGATGGCAATACGCATGATACTGACGGATTTATCAATCACTTCTTTGAGAAACTGCTGAAATTGAAAGGTTTGATGTTGACTGAACCGGGACGAGCAGAAGCGGAGAATCGTCATCAAATTATGGTTGATTTTCTTCGCGCCTATTTTCACGAAAAGAATGCGCCCGAGTGGAGTGAGTTTTTGGAGGAATATTTACGTAGCGTCGAATAAATATTGAAGAATGGTTAGCTTTCGCTTTTTATTGATCTGATTAATGATTTGTAGTTATATAAAATTATGACAAAGTATAAAATTGAACGGATTTATGAGTCGACCGCGTCAGACAATAGTTATCGTGTGCTGGTCGATCGATTGTGGCCGCGCGGAATTAGCAAAGAACG
>ERZ773256.150-NODE-150-length-11211-cov-4.96181_pt1 | contig 11211 bp, 10 predicted proteins | sample MGYA00580513_ERZ773256 | MGnify/ENA primary metagenome ERZ773256 (study PRJEB29015, sample SAMEA2738147) | human oral metagenome | biome: human oral; feature: human-associated habitat; material: saliva | place: China | collected 2201 ... | reverse complement strand
CTGCTTCTGCCGGCTTGCCGCGTTTGCTTTGCTCACGCGGCTTACTTAGCTTGCTGCGCGCACCAGCCTTAGCTGCAAGACTCATTTAACCCGGGCCCGGGCCTGAGACATCAGCACGTTTTGCACGTCCTCAAGCTCCCGTCCGTCGTCGTCATGAGTACGCCGCTGCCAGGTACCGTCGGGAAGTAGATGCCAGGCGCTGATGCGGCCGGAGGTTTCCAGGTCAATCAGCCAATGCAGGCGCTCCACCAGATCCGGCTGGGTGATCTTAACCAGAGCCTCCACACGGCGGTCCAGGTTACGGTGCATCAGGTCAGCGCTACCAATGAAAATCTCGGGATCGCCGTCGTTAGCAAAGGCGTAGATGCGCGAGTGCTCCAAGTAGCGGCCCAGGATTGAGGTGACGTGAATGTTTTCGCTTAAGCCTTCAACTCCGCAGCGGATCCCGCAAATACCGCGAACCACCAGGTCAACGCGCACACCTGCACGCGAGGCCCGGTAGAGAGCATCAATGATGCGCTCATCAACAATGGAGTTAACCTTGATCTTGATCCAGGCTTCACGCCCAGCCAAGTGGTTGTCGATTTCGCGCTTGATACGTTCCAGCAATCCGTTGCGCAGGCCGCGCGGGGCTACCAGCAGGCGACGGAAGCGGGCGCGCGGAGCATAACCTGAAAGCTGGTTAAACAGCGTAGTCAGGTCTTGGGCGACGTCGCGGTCGCAGGTCAGCAGGCCCAGATCCTCATAGCCACGAGCGGTCTTGGGATGGTAGTTGCCTGTACCCACGTGGCAGTAGCGGCGCAGGCCATCAGTTTCCTGGCGCACCACTAGTGACAGCTTGCAGTGGGTTTTAAGTCCGATCATGCCGTAAACCACGTGTACACCGGCCCGCTCAAGCTTGCGTGCCCACACGATATTGGCTTCTTCATCAAAGCGGGCCTTGATTTCCACAATGGCCACAACCTGTTTGCCCAGTTCAGCAGCCTCAATCAGGGCATCAACAATGGGTGAGTCGCCACTAGTGCGGTACAGGGTCTGCTTGATGGCCAGTACCTTGGGGTCGTGGGCGGCCTGGGAGATGAACTCCTGGACGCTGGTTGAGAAGGCATCGTAGGGGTGGTGCAGCAAAATGTCGTGCTCACGGATGGCCGCGAAAATGCTGCGAGGCCGCGCCGATTCGCGCGGGTTGATCCCGGCCGGGGTGACTGGCACGTAGCGCTTGTATTTGAACTCGGGGATGTCCAGGTCGTGAATTTCGGACAGGTCAGACAAGTTCAGTGGCGCGGGCGAGACAAACACGTCTTCTTGCGTGATGTTTAGCTTGCGTACCAGGTAGGTGCGCACAAAGTCGCTGATGGAGTCTTCCACCTCCAGGCGCACTACCCGCCCAAAACGACGGCGTCCCAGCTCTTTTTCCATGGCGGTGAGCAGGTTTTCGGCGTCGTCCTCTTCAACTTCGAGGTTTTCGTTGCGGGTGACGCGGAAGACGTGGTGCTCCACGATTTCCATGCCCGGGAAGAGATGGTCCAGGTGGTAGGCCACGACTTCCTCAAGTGGGATGAGCGCCAGGTTGCGCGGTTTAGCGTTGGTTAGCTCGCGCCCGGGCACCTGCACGAATCGTGGCAGAGAGCCGGGCAGTTTGATGCGGGCGAAGTGGTTTTTGCCGCTGCGTGGGTTGCGCAGCATAACCGCCAGGTTCAGTGACAGACCGGAAATGTAGGGGAAGGGGTGCGAGGGGTCCACCGCTAGCGGGGTCAGCACCGGATAGACCCGGTAGCGGAAGTAGCGGGTGAGCTTGTCGCGCTCCTCCTGGTTTAGCGATTTCCAGTCGGTGATTTCGATGCCCGCCTGGGCCATGGCCGGGCGTACGTCGTTTTGGAATAGCTCGGCTTGGGCGGCGGTGAGTTTTTTGGCGCGCAAGGTGATCAGCTCTAGCACCTGCTTGGCGTCCAGCCCGGAGGCGCGTACGGGGGTGATTCCGGCGGCGATGCGTCGTTTTAGCCCGGCCACGCGCACCATGTAGAACTCGTCCAGGTTGGAGGAGAAGATGGAGAGGAACCAGGCGCGAGTTAGTACTGGCAGGTTGCGGTCTTGGGCTTGTTCCAGCACGCGCTTGTTGAAGTCCATCCAGGTTAGTTCCCGGTCAACGAAGCGCTCTGGGAATTTGTCTAGCGCGGGCAGTTTTTCTTGCAGGCGGTCAATATCCGCCCAGTATTTCTTACTAGAGGGGTCTACTACCTCTACAGCTTCTACTGGCTTGACACCGTCTAGTTGCGTGCTGCCTGCGGTTTTTGCGATGCCGACGACGGCGCCCGGCTTGGCATCTTTTGTCTCACCGGCACGCTTGGCTGCGTCAGCTTTAGCGTCATTGGCGGCGGTTTTACCGCTCGCCTTTACACTGTCTACCTTGGCGCCTTTAGTGCCAGTATCACCCTTGGTTCCAGTAGCACTGGCGCCAGCGGCGGCGTCGACTTTAGCTCCCGCGCCAGCGCCGTCGGCTTTATCCCCAGCGCCACCAGCAGCACTAGCGCTGCCAGCTTTAACTCCAGCGCTACCAGCTTTAGCCGAACCAGCCGCGTCAGCCGCCTTTGCGCTGTTGGAGGGCTTGACGGTCTTGCCGCGCTTTGAGTTCTTAGTGTTTTTAGCTGGCGGCGCATCTGCCCCAGCGCTAGCCTTTTCTTCGGCGCCAGTCTCGCCAGCTTCAAGCACTTCGATAGCAGCCTCAACACCGCTAGCGTCAGTGTCGGAGCTCGCCTCCTCCTCGAAGTCCTCGTCCGCATAGGCGGGGCCAGCGTCATCCTCGAAATCTCGGGGGTCTGCGGTTTCAATAACGGCGGCTATGGCTGCGTCGGTGCGCTTGGCTTCTTCGACGTCGACATCCTGTGCAGCGTGATCTTGCATACTCGTATTCTGTCAGTGATAGAGGTTAATCTTTGCAGGAATATTGTACTGATATTTGGGTGTTAATGCCCCTGGGGATTAATCCAGTTTCCCGACGGCGGCTTTGCTGGCTGCTTCACGTAGCTCGGCGGCGGTGGTGGCCAGGGCGCGAGCACGGGCGGTGACCACGTCGTAAAGCGGGTCGTTTTCGTCAGTGATCCAGCTGTCTTGTTCACTGGCACGACTGAGCCGCTCTAGCAGTGCGGCGCTGGCTAGTAGCGTGGGATACAGCTGGGACCGGCGCGACGACGTCCGTTGGCTGTCGGCGGACCCACCACCTAGCAGCAGCTCGTTTAATTGGGCTTGCACCTGGGCCACACTGTCTACCCGCTGCCCCTGGGATAAAGCGGCCTCAAAGCGGGCCTGAGCAGCAGCGTCGTCGTCGTTAATAGTTACTGCTGTGGCGTAACGTGACTCTACCAGGGCAGGGTCGCGCTCAATCCATTCGCGTAGCAGTAGCAGGCGCCAAAGCGCGCCAGGTAAGGTGCCCGCAGGGCTGGTGGCCCATAGCTCGCCAATCACATCTACGCCATGGGAGGCCACAACTTTTCGCAGTCCAGCGGCACTTAGCGTGGTGTCAGTGTCCGCCCCAAGGTAGCCACCAATGAGTAGCTGGGCGCTTTGGTGAGCCAGAGCGGAAGTGGCGGCGGTGTCTTCAGTGCCGGTGTAACGCTCAGCTTCGGCGGGTTCCATGAGGACGGGGCGGTGGAATTGGCGAGTCATGCGTGCCTCCTTTTAGACGTAGGCTAACAAGTCCGCTATGATAAGAACTGTCAGTTCGCTGCGGGCCACTTCAAAAGCCCATTAGGCGTTGCTCGCATCCGCAAGATGCCAGCCACGCAGCAGTGAGCAGGCCTGCCCCCTTAGCTCAGTTGGTTAGAGCTACGGACTTTTAATCCGCAGGTCGAGGGTTCGAGTCCCTCAGGGGGTACTTTCCAGACAGTGCACCCTCACCAAGGTTTGGTGAGGGTTTTGCTTTATTTCTACAGAACTCGTTATTTCCACAAACTCAGCAATTATAAATAGAATATATCAAGGCTGATTTATGTCATAAAATACAAAGCAATAGTTTGAAAATACATACTAGACATAGCGCATTAAAACGACGAGTCCAGTTCTGTCTACTACAGCAACTGCACTGAAGCTTGGAATGCCGGAGCTGCCCCTATTTACCGTGGCGAGCCTGGCTACCGAAGCAAACTAGATCACGATAACGACGGCGTTGCTTGTGAAAAGCGCCCCTCGCGTCGTCGCTAACTGGCAACTAGCTAACTGGCCACTATTCGCTAGCAGCCTATGAAAGACTAGAGATTTCAGAGGCTCATGAGGCATAATGGAGGCAGTCAGCCCCCGCGAGGGGAGCTGACCGCCTCCAGCCACTGTTGTTTTAGTTCTTGAGCAGTGGCGTGAGGGCTACAATCAAAGCCGCTAGGGCCTGGATGAGAGCAGCGACAGTTGCGGTGTCAACACTCTTCTTCCGGGCCTTTCGCTTGCCTTGACCAGTGACGGTTCAAAATTAGAGCAGCGTTTTAAGCTCACAGCCCAGAAAAAAGGCTAGAGCCCGTAAATAAGCGTGAGGCATAATAGAGGCAGCCAATCCCCTATTTAAAGAGGACTGACTGCCTCAGCCACTGCTACTTAAGAGCGATGAGCAGTGACGCGAGGGCTCCAATCAAAGCCGCTAGGGCCTGGATGAGAGCAGTGACATTCGCGGTGTCAATGTTCTCCTTCCGGGCCTTTTGCTTACCTTGACTAGTCCTGGACTTGCCGGACATAAGCCCACCTCCCTTCTAACCCCAATCACTTGCCAGCCATAAGCCGCTAAAAGAGGTGAGCTGGTAGTGTTGGCCGCTTCGAAGAGGGGCAAGCTAAGCCTAGCTCAAGGTTGCGTTCGGTTCGAACAAATGTTGCTACCAAAATCAGCATGTTGCGACGGCGCAAATCTAGCAGCGCTAGGGATATTCACCGTTTAGTGACACTTACTCTTTATAGACAGCAACCACTTTCATAATAACTACCACTATCTGTGTAACAATAAAGCCTAGCAGCGGAAAATTAATCAATGAAGCTATATATCTCGTAGGATCTACAGAAGCCCCACCATCCCCATAAATTCCAAAAAACGAGGTTATATACGCCATAGCCACCCAGGGACTAACTAATATTAGAACCCCAAGAGCATCAACGCACCTTATCCAAAAAGCTAAACTGTTCTGTTTCTTATCGGCCATTTGCCGCACCTCCTTTAGTGCACCGCCAGTATTGCATCAGCGCATACAGCACATACTGCGAGTTGACACAGCTAACGCAACGTCGCTATAGCTACTATTAAACCCCCCGCCAAGAGCACAAAACCTATAGGGACGTACAAAACTAAAAGGCCGAGACAAAACCAGCTAAAGCTGTCAACATCATCGACATGAGCCCCTGGAACAGCAGCAAGACCGCTAGCAACAAATAGGCTCATTGCTAAAACAAATCCAACCAGCGCGCTACGCAGCGCAACTATATGTAAAATCTGTCGCTTTCGTTTACGAGCAATCTTATCCTGCCAGCTAAGCTCACTTTCAGAAGAGAGCCCTATTTCCTGCGATAACACAACTGGAGGCACTTGTCCGCTTACATGCTGCGACCTAGCTAGCTTTTCGTTAAACGCCTTTTCTGACTGACTCTCACACATTTATTAGACCTCTTCAATACCAGTACATACTTGAAGCTAAATTACTCTTTAACTTTGGCAGCCAGACCCAACATAGCTGCCGAAATAACGTATACAACAAGCCCTATCGGAGTAATATATACGATCGAGAAAAAAGCCCTCGAATCCCAGCCATCACCATTAATACCATGATCTCCAGGCACACCCGCAATAATGTAACCCAAAATAAATATACTGAAGATCAGAGACACTGCCGGAATAGCAAAACAAAGCGCCAACATAATGAAAATCAGCCGCTTACGCTTACCCTTAGCAGAAAGCACTCTTTTCGGCGGCGGCACAAAGGGCATTGGTTGCTGCATAACTGGAGGCACTTGTCCGCTTATCTGCTGCGACCTAGCCAGCATTTCCCTTAAGGCCTCCCCAGGCTGCTTATCAGGTATTTCCTGTTCCATCAGCTACCACTCCGTCCACTCAAGGCACTCGCAAGTGATTGGTTACATTTGATTGCAACTGCCGCCAGGGCGCCCTGCCTTGGGTGCCCTGGCGGCTAGTCTATCGCGCAAAGCTCATTCCACCTGGCGCATTAGCGCCGAGAGTAGCTCAGTGTGTGCCTGTGGCCAGCCCACCAGCACGCTACCGGGGTAGCGCACATCCAAAGGCGTGCCGTCCAGGCGAGTAAATTTCACGCCGCTTTCTACACAGATCAGGTACGCCGCTGCGATGTCCCAGGGAGATACCCACATGTGCACAAAGGCGCCAGCCCTGCTAGCGGCCACCTCCACACATTCAAGCGCCGCCGAGCCGTAGCGGCGGTGTCCGCGTGATTCCACCAGGCAGCGCGTCAATCGAGGCAAAGCCACGATTTCCTTAATGTCGGTGATGATCACAACCTCACGCCGCCCACGCGTCTCATTGACCCGCGCCAGTGGCTGCCCATCACAGTAAGCCCCCTGCCCAGCGATAGCCGTATAGGTGAGCCCAGCGACGACGTCGACCACTACCCCCAGCACTGGGCGCCCATCCTCGCACAGGGCCAAAGAAATGGCGTAGTCGCGGTGAGTGGTTACGTAGTTCATGGTGCCATCAATGGGGTCAAGCACCCACACCCGCCCGGCAAATGAGCTGACAGAGTGGCCTTCCTCCCCCAGTAGCGGGTAGCCCGTGGCCGCCACCAGCTCCTCACTGATGTAGGCCTCAATGCGCTTATCCACCGCCGTAACCAGGTCATTGCGGTTAGATTTGGTTTCAACATCCAGCTCAAAACCGGGATCTAGGACAGTCTGGCGCACCCCAGCCAGCAAGTCGCAGACTAGCTCCAGCAAATCCTCTAAAGCCAGGTCCTTAGCCTCGCCAGCCTTGCTCAGCGCAGCTTTAGCCTCGCCTGACTCATCCACTTTGGCTTCAGCCGCTTTATTAGCAGCCATTTCTAGCCTTCTTTCTCGCCTTGGGTGTCTTTACCGTCTCTGCCGTCAGCGCCGGAAAAAGCCCGGTCGGCACGGATCATGCGCTCCTCAAACAGCGCCACCAGCAGCAGGCAGGCCAAACCAACCGCCGCTGAAATAATCAGTACCGTGAAGGTAGAGCCCCAACCGTGCAGGTTGTAGCCCAAAATGTTAATTCCATCCTTCTCAGGGTCAGCGATATAGCCCAGCATCACCTTGGCCATAGAGTCACCAAAGATGTAACCGAAAGCGCGCGGCACCGCGTTAACCACCACCGTGGCAGTCTTAGGCGCAAAGCCAATCACGCAAATACCAATCAGAGTTACCGGCCCAAAGATCAAGAAACCGATAAAGAACAAAGACACGTAGACCGCCGTCGGCGTAGTGGCCTGGGAGTAGGTGAGAATCGGGATAATCACCAGGCCCAAACCAATTGCGGCGGTAAGCGCGCGCCTACCACCCAAACGGTCAGAGAAGTAACCCCACAGTAGCGAGCCAGCCAAACCGCCCAGCTCCAGGCCAACCGTAGAGTTAACCGCCCACTGCTTGCTAAAGTGCAGCGCCTCAGAGGTGTAAAGCACGTTCCAGTTATCAATACCGATACGCACCGAGTAAGCCGCCACGTTTGCAATGCACAGGAACCAGATGGCCGGGTTCTTAACCACATAGTTCCACACAATCGCGCCCTTAGACATGTAGGTGGTGACAGTGTCTACCTTGGATTCAGGCTCACCAAAAATAGCTTCAGGCTTGTCCCAACCCAGCTCGCCGGGCTCATCTTTACCAAACCACATGCCCCACAAACCAATGGGGATACAGATTAGTGCGGGCACAATAAACATGCCGGCCACACCGCCACCAAAGAAGGTGTTGGCACCCCACAGGGCCAGCGCACCGGCGATCATGGCACCAATGTTGTGCGAGGCGTTCCACCAGCCGATAAAGCGCCCACGGTATTTACGTGGAGTCCACCGGTTCATGGTGGAGTTACAGCAAGGCCCACCCGGCGCCTGCGCTAAACCGTTTAGGCTCCACAGCAGCACCATGATGCCCATCGGGTGGTTCACGCTCAGCAGCACCCCACCTACCAGCACGCTCACCACGCCGGCACTGACCAGCAGGAAGCCCAGGATGCGTTTAGTGTTTCGCCCATCGCACAGGAAGCCCAGGATCAGGCCGCCAAAGCCGTAGGTGAGCGAGAATGCGAAACCGATCGTGCCCAGCTCGGCAGTGCTCAGCCCGGCTTGCTCTTTCAGCAGCGGCTGGGCGGCCTTGAAGTTAGTACGCAGCAGGTAGAAACCGCCGTAAACCACAATGAGCACGGCATAAGTCTTTAAAAATTCCCCTAGCCAAGCTTTCTTTTGCTGCTCCAAAGTTAGTTTGGTAGTTCCGGTGCGCAGCTCAAAAAATCGCGTCAGTGCGCCCATACGTAAACCTCCTTGCTTACAAGTTGCCACAGGCCACGGCGCCTGCAGCGGAAGTTTCTCCACTATAGCGCAGCAAGGTTAATTTAGGTCACATTTGTTCTACTTATTTAGTTCCGACGCCGCCACCTGCACATCCGTTAAGTTGCTCTTGCGCTGCACCCGTCTCGCTTCGGGCGGTAGGGGCAGGCCACCTCAGGCCTGCGGGCGCAGCTGCACCATCAATGATTCCAGGGCTAGCAGCGGCGAAACATAGGTTTTTAGGCGGGCGCGGCACTGCTCTACAGCAGCCACCCTAGCCAGTGTCTGCTCAGCCGTGGAGTTAGCTGCCACCTGGGCAATCTCTTGTTCCAGATCAAGGTTGACACTGTCTAACTGGCTGCCCAGTTGACGTGAAAGCACGTCGCGATAGAAAGACAGCAGATCCACCATGGCCCGGTCTAACACGTCAGTTACCGCGCTTTTAGCACGACGTTTCTGGTTGTCTTCCAGGGCTTTGATCTGGCCGCGCATAGCTGGAGGAATACGACTCTCCCCCTCTAAGCCAAGGGTGCGGATCAGGGCCGCTTTTTCTTGGGCGTCGCGGGCTGTGGAGGCAGCTTCAGCTTCTTTTTCGGCCTGTTCTAGCAGGTCAGCTGCCGCAAAAACGGCGTCACCCACGCTGCGCAGCGAGATCGGGGCGGACATAAGCGCCCGGCGTCGCTCCCAGACCCCCTCATCTTTGGCCAGGTGGCGGGCCAAACCGATATGGGACTGGCTGGCCCGGGCGGCCCGCAAAGCCAGCTGAGGCTCGGCGCCGTCGCGCTTAACTAAAAGATCAGCCACCGCCTGCGCGCTGGGCACACACAGCCGCACCAGGCGACAGCGCGAGCGAATGGTGGGTAAAACGTCCTCGCTGGAGGGCGTGCACAGCAGCCACACCGTATAGGGCGGCGGCTCCTCAATGCTTTTAAGCAGCACGTTTGTGGTGCGCTCATCCATACGGTCGGCGTCTTCCACCAGGATTACCCGCCAGCGCCCCTGCCAGGGCATCCGCCCGGCCTGCTCAATCAGGCTTTTAACCTCATCGATGGTGATAATCATGCGGTCGGTGGCTAGACGCACCACATCTGGGTGAGTGCCGGCCAGGGTTTGGCGGCAGCCCTCACACTGGCCGCAGCCAGGCTCAGCGCCAGTACATTCAAGGGCGGCAGCAAAGGCTAGTGCGGCGGTGGATCTACCTGATCCGGGTGGGCCGGTAACTAGCCAGGCGTGAGACATGGCGGCTGTGGGCACTTGCGGGCGTGCCCCTGTGGCGGCGGCCTGGAATGTGGCCACCACCTGCGCTTGCCCGACCAGCTCGTCCCATACGCTCATGCGTCAATAATTCCGCGTTCTTTCAGCAGTTCACTAACCAACGCGCGCACCTGGGCAGCTATCTGCTCAATTTCGACGCTGGCATCAATGATTTTTATGCGTTCTGGTTCTTGCTCGGCCAGGCGATGGAACTGTTCGCGCAGGCGATACTGAAATTGCAGGCCTTCAGCTTCAATCGCATCACTCTGGCCGCTGCGGGTGTGTACGCGCTTGGCGGCAAGCTGCGGATCCGCGTCTAGCAGCAAAGTTAAGTGTGGCAGCAGCTCATCGGTGGCCCACAGGGATAGGTCACGCACTTCCTCAGCCCCCAGGCACCTGGCGGCGCCTTGATAGGCCACAGAGGAGTCAATGTAGCGGTCGGTTACAACCACCTGACCAGCCGCTAAGGCTGGATTGATCAGCTCATTTACGTGCTGAGCCCGGTCGGCTGCGAACAGTAGTGCCTCGGCTTTGGCGGTTATTTGCGTCCGCTGTGCATTTTCCGACGCCGTCCCCAGCAGCAGGGAGCGCAGCTGGGCACCCAGGGCGGTGGCGCCAGGCTCACGGGTGCCACGCACGCTTAACCCCTGGTCTTCAAGCCAGTTGGTAAGCAGCTCTACCTGGGTGGTTTTACCAACCCCATCGCCGCCTTCAAAGCTGATGAAAACTCCGCGCCCCATTTAGGCCTCGCTAGCCTCAGCGGCCTTGGCTGCCCTGGTCTTGGCGGCGCTGTCCTTGGTGGCAGCCTTGGCAGTGGTCTTCTTAGCGGTGGCCTTTTTAGCTGTGGTCTTAGTTGCCGTCTTTTTGGTGGTGGTCTTCTTGGCGGCAGTCTTCTTAGCCGGTCCCTTAGCGCGCTTTTCAGCCAAACGCTCATAGGCCAGCTCAGGGGTAACGGTGGCTGGGTCGTCGTCGCGCCGCAGAGTCACATTGGTTTTACCGTCAGTGAAGTAGGGGCCAAAACGCCCGTCCTTAATAACCACCGGTAGCCCAGAATTGGGGTCAGTGCCCAGTTCACGCAGCGGGCCCTTGGGGGCAGCCGCGCCACGCCTACGCTTGGGCTGGCTAAACAGCTCCAGCGCCTGCTCTAGAGTCACCGTGAACAGCTCCGCCTCGGTTTCTAGCGAACGAGACTCCTTGCCCCTGGTTAGGTAGGGGCCGTAGCGACCGTTTTGGGCGGTGATTTCTACGCCTTCAGCATCCGTGCCCACCACGCGCGGCAAGCTCAGTAGCTTAAGGGCGTCGTCGAGAGTGACACTGGACAGGCTCATGTCTTTAAACAGGCTGGCAGTGCGGGGCTTAGGCTTAGCTGCCTTACGGGTACGCTTTTTACCCTCAGTTTCTGGCTCCGGTTCCGGCTCTGGCAAAACCTCGGAAACGTAAGGCCCAAAACGCCCACTCTTGGCCACAA
>ERZ773256.146-NODE-146-length-11260-cov-2.46185_pt1 | contig 11260 bp, 9 predicted proteins | sample MGYA00580513_ERZ773256 | MGnify/ENA primary metagenome ERZ773256 (study PRJEB29015, sample SAMEA2738147) | human oral metagenome | biome: human oral; feature: human-associated habitat; material: saliva | place: China | collected 2201 ... | reverse complement strand
CCAGGCCAACGCGTTTTTCTTGGGCAAAGGCAACAACTTCTGCAGGATCATTCTGATTAATGGATACAAGCTCTGCCTGAGCAGCCATACCACCATTACCTGGAGCAACATAAATCTTACCCGCACGAGGAGATTCCTGCAGTTTAGTCAAAAGTGCATGCTCACGACCGCCTGCGCCAAGCAACAAAATATCAACGGTGTCATTCATAAGTACTCCAGCCTTCTGATACAACGCCTTTGGGATACACGCCACACCAACAGAACCTTCTCCTAAATGCCTTTTAAAATCAGGAGAAGCGAGTCTTTCTGCAATACATTCTGCATCATATTCATTGGTATAAAGCGGCTTTTTGAGCAGCTTTTCTGTACGCTTCTCGCCGCTTGAAATCACAACGTACCTGATCTCACCATGCTTGATAAAACAATCGCTCATAAGACGAGAAATTCTGCCTGCTAAATCCATAAAATCGGATGACCTGGCAACTTCTGTGCACCTTCCGCCAACCAAACGGTACAAATACATATCGTTTGAAATATGACGATGTAGGCGCTCAAGTTGATGCCTAAGCGAGAGCCTTGGTCGCTTGTCTTTACTCTTGTGTAGCGTAACCCGTTCCGTAGCAATAAACATAGTAGCCACAACTTCAGACAACTCTTGCGCGTAGTCGCAAACTGCCTCAAAAGTAGCGCCAGACGTTCTTGCCACACTAAGGCGCTCAATCATAATGCCCATTGCAGCGGGCATATTTCCGCTATCTACCAGGTAAATTGCATCTGCAATATCAGGGTTATTCTCGCAAGCTTTTCTTGCTGTTGAAAGCGAATCAGAAAAGTCCTCACTTACATGGAGCGAGAGGATCTTTTGTACTCCCGACTCTAAAACGCTTCTATAAAACTCACCCACCTGGTCAACATCAGAGGTTAGGGCTCCAGGGATGACAGAAACCCCCAGGGCTTCAAGCTGGGAAGCTTCAAGCCCACAGGGGTTATCGCAAACTAATGCAAATGTCGAGCAGTCCGAAGACGCCACGGGTTACCTCCAGTAGCGGTCGATTGTCTGCTCGCGGTCTGGACCAACAGTGATGATAGAAACGCGTACACCAGCAAGCTGCTCCAGGAAATCAATATAGTCCTTAGCCTCACGAGGCAGCTGGTAGAAGTTACGCACATTGGAAATGTCAGACTTCCAACCAGGAAGAGTCTCGTATACGGGCTTTGCGTGATAGAAAACGCTCTGGTGCTCAGGAACGGTCTTGTAAATCTTGCCATCGCACTCATAGGCAACGCAGACCTTAATCTCATCCAGGCAACCAAGAACATCGAGCTTGGTAATGGCCAGGTCAGTAAGGCCATTGATGCGAGCTGCATAGTTAACAACTACTGCATCATACCAACCACAACGACGCTTACGACCAGTAGTTACACCATACTCGTGTCCAACTTCACCAAGAAGATCACCGGTCTCATCAAAGAGCTCAGTTGGGAATGGGCCAGAACCAACGCGCGTGAGATATGCTTTAGCAATACCGAGTACGCGGTCAATATTGGTAGGACCAACGCCAGAGCCAGTAACTGCACCACCAGCAGTGCAGCTAGAAGAGGTAACAAAGGGGTAGGTACCGTGGTCAATATCAAGCATGGTTGCCTGAGCGCCCTCAAAAAGGATGTTCTTTCCGCCCTCAAGTTGCTCATTCAGGAAGAGTGAAGACTCAACAATGTAAGGACGGATGCGATCTGCATAAGGCAGGTATGTCTCGCAAATCTGATCAACGGTATAGGTTGGTAGGCCGTAGACAAGATCAAGAATGGGATTGGTGTACTCAAGAGCTGCCTCGAGCTTCTTACGGAAGATCTTCTCGTCAAGCATGTCCTGAATACGCAGGCCAGTACGGTTCATCTTATCCATGTACGTTGGTCCGACACCACGTTTAGTGGTACCAATGAGGTTTTTGCCAAGCTTCTTCTCGTGAGCGCCATCAAGATCTTTGTGGTACGGCATAACAATGTGAGCGTTGCCAGAGATCTTCAGCAAATCGCAGGAAATACCCTTGCTTTCCAGCATATCAATCTCGCCGAGAAGCACCTCTGGATCAACAATGCAGCCATTGCCAATAACTGGATAGGTATTTTCATACATAACGCCAGATGGAACTTGGTGAAGGGCAAGCTTTGTGTCTCCAGCAATTACCGTGTGGCCAGCATTTGCACCACCTGCGTAACGGCAAACAACGTCGAAATCTCCGGAAATGAGGTCGGTTACTTTACCCTTACCCTCGTCTCCCCACTGAGCACCAACAAGTACGGAAGCTGGCATAAGTTCTCCCCTATCGCAGCTATCTACAAACACGACCATTACATGACGGTTGCAACCTCTTTAGGGGTTGCTTCATAAGTATATCTAATACCGTTGGCAAAAGCACAGAAGCCCAAAGGTTTTGTCACACATAAGAAACGATTAGTGCGCAGGATTTGCCATTGCCGCGTAGTGCGCAGCATCGTTTTCTGAGTAATTGTTGCCCTGATAAAGCTCAACGAACTTAGTTGACGTTGGCATAAACATGACAGGAACATCCCTCAGAGCGCCTGCACGGTTCTTTGCAACGATGATATTGGTGACGTCTTTATCTGGACGGTCATCACGTGCAGCCTCTTCATCGCTGAGCGAACGATCAAGCAGCAAAACAATATCTGCATCCTGCTCGATAGCGCCAGACTCACGCAGGTCGGAGAGTTGTGGACGCTTGCCGTTTCTGTTCTCAAGCGTACGGTTGAGCTGAGAAAGCGCAATAACGGGCGCTTTAAGGTCTTTAGCCATAATCTTGATACCACGAGACATCTCAGAAACCTCAGTTGCACGACTATCTGCACGGCCCTTCTCGGCTGGTGGAGAAAGCAGCTGGAGGTAGTCAATAATGATGACGCCTTTCTCAGCCTTGTTAAGCATTCTGCGGGCTTTTGCGCGAATTTCTGTAACTGTTGTGCCTGGAGTATCGTCAACGATGATTTTAAGGCGAGAAATACGCTCTGCTGCCTCCAGAAGGGTGGGCCACTGCTCATTCCTGATGTTGGAAGAACGAATAGTCTGCAAATCAACCTTAGATTCAGAAGCCAAAAGCCTCTGAGCAATCTCAATTTTGCTCATCTCGAGCGAAAAGAGCGCAACAGTTGCACCGGATACTGCAGCGTTGTACGCCATGCTGAGAGCAAACGACGTCTTACCAACACCAGGACGAGCTCCAATAACAACCATCTGGCCAGGTCGAAGACCCTGAAAAAGGTTATCAAGTGTTGCAAAACCAGTCTGAACGCCCAACTCAGATGCGTCTTTTCCAGCATTGTGCTGCAGCTCATCAAAGAGATCGGTCATGATATCCTCGATGCCCTGTTCTGACTGCTGGACGTCCCGGTTAGTCACATCAAAAATAAGCTTTTCTGCCTGATCAACTACTTCTTTTGTGTCTTCTGGAGCGTTGTATGCAAGTGCGGAAATCTTTGCGGAAGCGCTAATCATCTTTCTGAGTGTGGTATCACGATGTAGCATGACAGCATGGTTTTCCCAGCCGACCATTGCCAGCGGATTATTACCAAGCTCAGCAAGGCGCACAGCCCCGCCTGCGCGCTCAAATTTACCATTGCTCTTTAGATGATCTGCAAGGGTAATCAGATCAACCGGTTTGTTATTGTCAAACAGCGCCTTAATTGCCTCAAAAATAATTTGATTGGAAGGAATATAGAAATCTTCAGAAGAAAGCCTAATAAGGCATTCCCCTCTAATCTCTTCAGAAAGAATCATTGCGGAAAGAATGGAAAACTCGGCATCGGAATCTTGTGGCATAGAGGCATTCTCTAAAGCCGTCAATTGCGTAGGATTCATCTCAAACGAGTCTTGTGCCATCGTCTTTTCCAATCATATTTTCTGTGGATTGAATCTGAATAGTAGTGGACTTTTTAAAAAAATAAAGAGTCATTTTGGCTTGCAAAATTCAGAAAAATAAGTCTTCAACATGATTTTTCAAAACTCACATAGTCTGAGCGGGATTTCCTCGAGTTTTCAACGTTTTCAACAATTTTTAGACTTTTTTCAACGTGTAGGCTTTTCTTCACAATTGCTTATCTGCGGTTATACAAACCAGATTACAATTCCGCAGGTTAAGTGAATATGTTTTACATAACATTCTGAATAACCCCAGGTAGAGTATAAGAAATTATACCGTCTGGTCTACACATAAAAAGACCACCCCTTTGTTATGTTTGACAAAGGGGTGGTTCGAACAAACATTCCATTCTTTTAAGATGGCCTTGCTTTTTCTAAAAGCGCATAAATCTGTAGAAAACTGCAGAAATTGTATAAACCACCAAAAAATGCAGGAGAACAGTGTTTTATGCATGCATAAAACTACTCAGCGGACTCAACCTCAACCTCGACGGTTGCCTCTGCGACAACCTCCTCGGTCTCCTCCTCTGCAGGAGCAGCATCGTCCTCGCCAACAAGAACAACGACAGTTGCGGTAATGTCACGGTAGAGCTCAATGGTGACATTGTGGCGACCAGCGGTCTTGATAGCGGAGCTGCGAGCAATACGCTTGCGGTCAACGGTGACGTTGAGCTGTGCTGCGATTGCCTCAGCGATCTGAGCGGTGGTGACGGAGCCAAAGAGCTGGCCCTCCTCGCCGATGCGAGCGTCAACAGTTACGAGCTTGCCATCAAGAGCTGCCTTGGTAGCATTTGCGTCAGCAATACGCTGCTCTTCGCGCTTAGCGATATTGTGACGACGCTCCTCAAGCTGCTTGATGTTACCCGGTGTAGCAGGCTGGGCAATCTTGTTGGGGAACAGGAAGTTCTCCGCATAGCCCTGTGCGACCTCTACGATGTCGCCTTCGCCGCCCTTACCGCGAAGCTCGCCCAAGAGAATAACTTTCATGGGAAACTCCTTTGATGAGTCGATTGTCTCGACTAGTTGTTGTTTATCGTAGGTTCTGAATCCTGGCTTCCAAAGCGATTAAGCTTGCGGAAGTTTGCCCAGGCATCAATGAATCCTACGAGAGCCATAACGCCTAACTGAACTTCTAGCATGCCTGCCAATACAAACAGTGACAAAGAAAGTGCTGGCGAGAAGTGCTTCTCGCGCACAAACCATGTGAGCACCGCAAGGCCCTGAAGTGCAAAAACAATGCGTAGAGCCATAAATACGTTCAGCGTAATAAGCTGAAGTATGTCTTGTGCAGACAAAATGGTGCTTGAAAGTGCATAGACGAACAAGTTGACCACTGCAAGCGCGCAGATCCAGAATGGAACATCCATCAGCTGGAACTGTGGCAGCTTCTGTGGGTCTCTTGTTAGTGCTTTATACACTGTCTGAGCCCCAAAACGCGCAATTACAAAATATAAAAGCGCCATGCTGGTATAGCTGGTTGGCCAAAAGAGCATAAAGAGCGCCTTTGCGGTTGCAAGGCCCTCTTGGATGTCTGGAGTGGCATTAGTCACCTGCGAAGCGTATTGATTGAATACGCTTTGTGCAAGTTCAGGAAGACTTGTTCCGGCCATTGCGGCAAAGAACGCGTCGTATCCCAAAAGTGCCAAGGCTGATGCCCCTACAAGAAGAGATCCAACACCTACAGTGAGTTTCTCAGTTGCAAAAGCGTAGCCAACTCCAAGAGCAAGTGCGCATGCAGTAACCGAAGTTGCTGTCTCGGTTGGTCCCGACATGAGATATGCCACTACGCCTGTTACAAGCACAGAAGCAATAGCTGGACCAAACCATCCGCGCCCTTTTTTGCAATAGACAGCAATTACCATGCCATAGGCAACAAGGGCAGATCCAATGAAGGACATAAGCCCGGTAATAACTCCACCAATAACACAAAGCACAAAACCTTGCGTATACGTTGGAGCTCCAAACGGCTGCGGCTTGCCTCCGTTTTGGTTGCTTGAACCGGCAAAATTCTGTGGGGTATCAGTTGGGCGAGAATACCCTTCTGGTACCTGAGGAATGTTTGTGTCCGGTCTATCCATTGCTAACCAACTCAACCTAAAGAACAGATAGGTTATCCGCGACTACGGCCACCGCGGCTGGAAACCACAGGGACGGTGTAGGGCAGAAGTGCCATCTCGCGCGCGCGCTTGATAGCAAGTGCAATGTCGTGCTGGTGCTGCGTGCAGGTGCCAGTGACACGACGAGGCTTAATCTTGCCACGATCGGTCATATACTTACGAAGAAGCTGAGTATCTTTGTAATCGATGAACTCAGTCTCCTCCTTGCAGAACTGGCAATACTTGCGACGCGGCTGGCGCTGAAAATCTTGTTTCTGCTGAGCCATGTCTTTTACCTTTCAGATGACAGTAACAATTGTGTTGCTGTCTGACGTTTAAAACGGAATATCAGCATCGTAGAACTCCTCGTCTGGCGGAGCCGGAACGGGAGCGGGTGCCTGAGGAGTTGGAGCTGCATAAGATGGTGCGCCCTGTGACATAGGGGCTCCACCCTGCTGATTCCTAGAGAGGAACTCGACCTCATCAACAACAACCTCAAGTTTGCTGCGACGCTGTCCTTCCTTTGTCTCCCAGGAGCTGAATCGAAGCTTGCCCTCAATAGCAACCTTCGAACCCTTGGAGAGGAAGCGGGAAAGTGCTTCAGCACGCTGACCAAACACTACACAGTCGATGAAGTTAGGGACATCTTCCCACTCACCGGTCTGCTGATTCCTGCGACGATCATTAACTGCAACGCCGAAGGAGAGAATCTGGGTGCCGCCTGCTGTGGAGCGAAGCTCCGGGTCACGAGTCAGGTTACCCGAAATATTAACCCTGTTAATGCTCATAAATCTCACTACCTCTCATCGTGGAATAACTCCACTTTTCCATTACAAGGACTTAATCCTTATCGACTCGACGCACGATCATGTGACGCTTAACAGCATCATTGATTCGCAGGACTCGGTCGAGCTCTGCAATCTGCGTTGGATCTGCATGGAAATTGATGAGGGTATAATCACCCTCGGTAAGATCGTCGACCTCAAAAGCAAGTTTGCGCTTGCCCCAGTCCTCGACGCTGTCGACTACTCCGCCGTCGGTGGTAAGAGCGACGTCAATACGCTTCATTACGCCAGCGCGGTCTTCCTCAGTGGAAGCTGGGTCAACAAAAAACAGCAGTTCATAGGCCTTCATATTGTCACCTCCTCTGGGCTAATGGCTTCGGGAAGTGAAGGTGCACCCGAAGCAGGAAAGTTCGACCAAGCATCATACCACATAAATGCTTAAATACGAAACAAGCCCACAAAATTTCTCACATGCAGTCCACATAAAAGAGGGTAAATTAACAATTTTTCACCACTTTGCCTCTACTTTGTCTTGCTTATATCCCCAATCTTTCTCATTCCAGGTTACTAGTGCATCTCAAAAATTATCGTATTGAAATAGAAAAACGGCCATCACACAATCTGCATGATGGCCGTATTGTTTAGATAAGCTCTACGTTACTGAGCTGCAGGTCCCTCAGGATTCTGGATTGGAGCATCCTGTGGGGCTGCTGGAGCCTCAGGTGCTGCTGGAGCAGTTGGGATAACTGGCTCAATAACAACACTTGGAGCTGGTGCAGGCTCTGGAGCTGCAGGTGCCACAGGTGCACCCGCGACAGGTGCCTCAGGAGCAGCAGGAGCAACTGGTGCTGCTGGAGCCACTGGAGCAACAGGTGCAACAGGGGCGGTCTGAGCTGGCTCAGCTGGTGCTGCAGGTGCAGCTGGAGCTGCTGGAGCCACTGGTGCTGCTGGAGCTGCTGGAGCTACTGGTGCTGCGGGAGCTGCAGGTGCAGTTGGAGCGACTGTAGGAGCAGCCTGAGATGGCTCGGCTGGGGCTGCAGGTGCAACTGGAGCTGCTGGAGCTGCAGGCGCTGGAGCAGCTGTTGCAACTGGAACTGCTACTGGAGCAACGGTTGCTGCTGGTGCAGTTGGAGCGACTGGTGCTGGAGCTGAATATACAGCGGCTGCGCCATCACGTGGATCGTTAATGAATGGTGGCAGTGGATCGTTACTCTGTCCCCATGCAGCAACGTTGAACTGACGCATCCAAAGAGCAATTGCGTTCTGCATAAGAAGCATAACGATAAGACCAACAACGTGACCAATATAGCCAATGACCAGGAAGATTGGTCCCATCTGAATGAAGCCACGTGCAAGCAGGGCAAGCATGATAAGACCAAGCTGATTCTGGTTGGAAACATTCTGAGTTCTTGCAATGGTTACAGCCTGGGTACCAATGTTGACGAACATGCTGATTGCAGCACTGCCGCCGATGATGCCCATAATAATTGAGGTAGCAATGCCAAGCACAATGCCCATACCAAAGATGCGGAACAGACCACCCATGTCATGCTTGATCATCTCAAAGATGTTCTTAAAAGCAAAACCGGCAGAAATACTACCGTAAACTGCTGCACGCACCTGAATAACGTTGATAAACAGCGGATAAACAAATGCTGCAACAATAAAGACTGGAATAAGAATCAGATTGATAACTGGAATGAAAGAAAGGATTCCCGTTGCAATGCTGTATGCCAGACCAAAGGCAAGTGCAATGACAACTGCCTTGAGGCCAGTAACAATGTAGGTGCCAAATTTGAAGTCTTTCTGCTTTGGACCAGCATTGATGCCCCATGCAGTTACGCGTGCAGTCTCAAGTGCATAACCAACAAGCGCAAGAATTCCAATAACCGGAATAAGGCCAAACAGAGCCATAATGAGGACAGGCTTCCACCAACCCTTTTCCATAGTCAGAAGTGCCCAGGAGCGTGCAAAATAGCGATCGCGCCTGTAGCCATTCAACTCATCTGCTGAAACAGCCATTTGATTCTCCCCTCGTGTCAAAAAAGATGACATCGAATTACTAAGCCAAAACATTCTATATAAAAACGAGAAATAAATATATCTTTATTAGTAACAATTAATCAAATCAAAATGTTAAATGGCGGAGGAGGAGGGATTCGAACCCTCGTACCCCTAGAAGGGGTAAACGGTTTTCGAGACCGCCGCATTCAACCACTCTGCCACCCCTCCGAAGGGTGAAACGGCGCCCGTAGGCGCCGTGAAAATTCTGGCGGAGAGTCAGGGATTTGAACCCTGGAGACGCTTTAGACGCCTACACGATTTCCAATCGTGCTCCTTCGGCCACTCGGACAACTCTCCATATAAAACCGCACGGGACAGTATAGCGGATTTCTCACCAATATAGGGCGAGAAGTTCTGTGTATTTTTAATACTTGTGTAGTATTGTCATACTAATAAAAACAAAAACACCAGTAGGAGGTATGGATGCCACCGTTTTTCTCGCCATATGGCACAGATGCAATTTCTGTGGGCATCCCCTACTGGCTGGACCTTCTTACCGTAATTATTGGTGCAGTCTCGGGAATTTTGGTTGCAAGAGATCGTCACTTGGACCTTGTGGGCTTTGTGGGTCTTGGCCTTTTGGGTGGTCTGGGCGGCGGACTTATCAGGGATGTCATGATGCAAGAAGGCGGCGTCTACATGCTCAATTCTCCCTACGCCATTCCTGCTGCAGTGTTAACTGCCATTCTGCTCTTTATGTTCCCTGAGCCTCTTGATCGATTCCCTCGCATGCTTGAGTGGACTGACATTATATCCGTTGGACTCTTTGCCGTTGTTGGTACCGATAAAGCCCTGGTATATCACTTGCTCCCCTTCTCGGTCATCCTGATGGGAAGCATCACGGGCGTGGGTGGCGGCATGCTCCGCGATGTTTTTCTTGGAGATATCCCTCGTATTTTCCAGCGAAGCAATCTCTACGCGTTTTGCGCGGTTGCTGGCGCCACCTCATATTGGGCACTTGTTTCCTACGCTGGAGTCACCAAAATCTGGGCAGCCGTTGTATGCGTTGCTGTTACCGTTGGCCTGAGGCGTTGGTCGCTCAAGTACAACGTGCTTTCTCCAGCAGACGTTGACCTTACACCGCATGTTATGCGTGGTGTCGACAAACTTCGCCGCAAGTCACAAAAGCCTGGAAAGCAATCTGATCAAGATATCGCTTCAAAGTAGCCGGCCGCTCTACCGCCACTTCACGCTACTCAAAACGCACTATCTACCTGCGTTTTATTTAAAATCTCCCTAAAACAAAAACTGGCGAGAAACCCCTGCAGCTGCAAGTTTTTCTCGCCAGATTGGCTATCTGTAAACGATACTGTTACTTCTTGACCATACCGTTACGAACTGCCCACTTACGGCGCTCGGTCTCGGAAAGAATACGCTTACGCATACGAATGTTGACTGGAGTAATCTCAACAAGCTCATCATCCATGATGTACTCCAGAGCCTCTTCCAGCGTAAACAGGCGTGGAGGAGTCAGCTGAACTGAAATATCTGCAGTTGAAGACCTCTGGTTGCCCAAAGACTTGGTACGTGCAATGTTAACAACCATGTCGCCTGGCCTTGAACGCTCGCCAACAAGCATGCCTTCGTAACACTCAACGCCTGGAGCAACAAAGAGCTGTCCGCGCTCCTGAAGGGTACCAAGTGCGTAGGCAACAGCCTTCTCGGTGGACATAGAAATCATGGCGCCATTCTGACGGCTGCCAATATCACCTGCAAAAGGACCATATTCAAGGAAGGTGTGGTAGAAGACGGCGTCGCCATGAGTGACGTTCATGACACGGGTCTTGAGGCCCATGATGCCACGGGTCGGAATCTTAAACTCAAGGTGCGTCTGAGTCTCGCCGGTGTCCATGATGGTCATTGTGCCGCCAACATTACCAAAGACCTCGATGACCTTGCCAGCGTACTCTGGGTTGCACTCAACAACAGCCTGTTCAATAGGCTCAAGCGTATGACCTTGAGCGTCCTTCTTAAACAGAACGCGAGGGCGGCCAACCTGGAATTCGAAGCCTTCGCGGCGCATGCTCTCCATAAGAACGGAAAGGTGCAAAATACCGCGACCAGAAACCTCAATGCCTGTCTTATCAGGGAGCTCCTCGATGCGCATAGTAACGTTATTCTCGCGCTCAGTCATCAAGCGCTCTTTGAGCTGACGGCCACCAACAATGTCTCCCTCACGGCCAACAAGTGGCGAGGTAGAAGGCTCAAAAATAATTGAAAGGGTTGGTGGGTCAATCTCGATTGGATCCAGCTCAACAGGATTCTCTGGATCTGTGTAAACATCACCAATATCAGTGTTGTCAACACCAACGATTGCTGCAATATCACCTGCGTCAACCTCGCTGCACTCCTTGCGGCCCAGGTAGTCAAAGGTGAACAGC
>ERZ773256.145-NODE-145-length-11281-cov-18.0915_pt1 | contig 11281 bp, 4 predicted proteins | sample MGYA00580513_ERZ773256 | MGnify/ENA primary metagenome ERZ773256 (study PRJEB29015, sample SAMEA2738147) | human oral metagenome | biome: human oral; feature: human-associated habitat; material: saliva | place: China | collected 2201 ... | reverse complement strand
AAAGCAGTGCTTTTAGCAACCTGCGGCTAGCTTCCTAGTTTGCTTTTTGATTTTCATTGAGTATCAGTTGGCAGAGCAAGGCACTCGTAAAGCCTAGGTTATAGGTAGATAAACGACTGAGGATTTGAAAAAATAGATATGTAGAAGATAACCGTTAAGTCTTATTCTTAGCGGTTTTTTATATTGTTTAATAGCGCTGATATTTCATCAATGATGTTTGACTTTGTGATGTTGCTAGTGCTTTAATTTGTTTGCTACTATTTTTGATGGTGTGAATGTTCTGATAATGTACCCTAGCTAACTACGAAAGTTTTTGACTCTATATTTTTAATGTGTATTAAAAAATAAATTAACGCATATTAATTTTTCTTGACTTAAATTTTTTTAATTGATATACTATTTTCAGAGAGTTAACAATTATATATAAATGCACTACTCTATTTCCTAGATAATACTTAGTAAAACTTTTTATAACAAAGGCTAGCAAAGTTAAAGTTTTCTATCTATTGGAAGTTAAATAAATATGTAAGGAATTAAAATGAAAAAAAGTACAGTATTGTCATTAACCACAGCTGCAGTTATTTTAGCAGCATATGTCCCTAATGAGGTAGTTTTAGCAGATACACCTAGTTCTGAAGATGCTTTAAAAATATCTGATAAAGAAACAGTAGTATTAGGTAAACAAAACGAAAACAAAGAAAAACTTGAAGATATTCATAATGTTATAGAAACTTCAAAGGATACTGAAGAAAAGAAAACAACAATTATTGAGGAAAAAGAAGTTGTTAGTAAAAATCCTGTGATAGACAATAAAACTAACAACGAAAAAGCAACAAGCAAAAAAGAAGATTCCAATCAATCCCAAGAAGATAAAGCGGACTCGTCTGCAAGTAAAGACCCAGAAAGTCCCAAAAAAGAGGATAAACTTGTCTATATTGCTGAATTTAAAGATAAAGAATCTGGAGAAAAAGCAATCAAGGAATTATCCAATCTTAAGGATACAAAAGTTTTATATACTTATGATACGGTTTTTAATGGTGTTGCAATAGAAACAACTCCAGATAATCTGGACAAAATTAAACTAATAGAAGGTATCTCATCGGTTGAACGATCACAAAAAGTCCAACCTATGATGAATCATGCTAGAAAAGAAATTGGAGTTGAAGAGGCAATCGATTACCTAAAATCTATCAATGCACCATTTGGGAAAAACTTTGATGGCAGAGGTATGGTTATTTCAAATATCGATACGGGGACAGATTATAGGCATAAGGCTATGAGAATCGATGATGATGCCAAAGACTCAATGAGATTTAAAAAAGAAGACTTAAAAGGTACTGATAAAAATTTCTGGTTGAGTGATAAAATCCCTCATGCTTTCAATTATTATAATGGTGGTAAAATTACTGTAGAAAAAGCTGATGATGGAAGCGATTATTTTGATCCACATGGGATGCATATTGCAGGGATTCTTGCGGGAAATGATACTGAAAAAGATATTAAAAACTTTAACGGAATAGATGGAATTGCTCCTAATGCACAGATCTTCTCTTATAAAATGTACTCTGACGCAGGATCTGGCTTCGCAGGGGATGAAACAATGTTTCATGCTATTGAAGATTCCATCAAACACAATGTCGATGTTGTTTCGGTATCATCTGGCTTTACAGGAACAGGTCTTGTAGGTGAGAAATATTGGGAAGCTATTAGAGCGTTAAGAAAAGCAGGCATTCCAATGGTTGTAGCTACGGGTAACTATGCGACTTCTGCTTCAAGTTCTTCATGGGATTTAGTGGCAAATAATAATCTGAAAATGACAGATACTGGAAATGTAACGCGAACTGCAGCACATGAAGATGCGATAGCAGTTGCTTCTGCTAAAAATCAAATAGTTGAGTTTGATAAAGTTAACATAGGTGGAGAAAGTTTTAAATACAGAAATATAGGGGCCTTTTTCGATAAGAATAAAATCACAACAAATGAAGACGGTTCAAAAGCTCCTAGTAAATTAAACTTTGTATATATAGGCAAAGGTCAAGACCAAGATTTGATAGGATTGGATCTTAAGGGCAAAATTGCAGTAATGGATCGAATTTATACCAAGGATTTAAAAGATGCTTTTAAAAGAGCAACGGATAAGGGCGCACGCGCCATTATGGTTGTAAATACTGTCAATTACTACAATAGAGATAATTGGACAGAGCTTCCAGCTATGGGATATGAGGAGGATGAAGGAACTACTAGTCAAGTTTTCTCAATTTCAGGAGATGATGGTGTAAAGTTATGGAACATGATTAACCCTGATAAAAAAACTAAAGTCAAAAGAAATAATAAAGAAGATTTTAAAGATAAATTGGAGCAATACTATCCAATTGATATGGCAAGCTATAATTCTAATAAACCGAATGTAGGTGACGAAAAAGAGATTGACTTTAAGTTTGCACCTGACACAGACAAAGAACTGTATAAAGAAGATATCATAGTTCCAGCAGGATCCACATCTTGGGGACCGAGAACAGATTTACTTTTAAAACCTGATGTCTCAGCACCAGGTAAAAATATTAAATCCACTCTCAATGTCATTAATGGGAAATCAACTTATGGTTATATGTCAGGGACTAGTATGGCAACTCCAATCGTGGCAGCTTCTACTGTTTTGATTAGACCAAAGTTAAAGGAAATGCTTGAAAGACCTGTATTGAAAAATCTTAAGGGAGATGACAAAATAGACCTTACAAGTCTTACAAAAATAGCCCTACAAAATACTGCACGACCTATGATGGATGCGACTTCTTGGAAAGAAAAAAGCCAATACTTTGCATCACCTAGACAACAGGGAGCAGGGCTAATTAATGTGGCCAATGCTTTGAGAAATGAAGTTGTAGCTACTTTCAAGAACACGGATTCTAAAGGTTTGGTAAACTCTTATGGTTCTATTTCTCTTAAAGAAATAAAAGGAGATAAAAAATATTTTACAATTAAGCTTCACAATACATCAAACAGACCTTTGACCTTTAAAGTTTCAGCATCTGCTATAACTACAGATGCTCTAACTGACAGACTCAAACTGGATGAAACATATAAAGACGAAAAATCTCCAGATGGGAAGCAAGTTGTTCCAGAAATCCACCCAGAAAAAATCAAAGGAGCAAATATCACATTTGAGCATGACACTTTCACTATAGGCCCAAATTCTAGCTTTGATTTAAATGCGGTTATAAACGTTGGAGAGGCTAAAAACAAAAATAAATTTGTAGAATCATTTATTCATTTTGAATCAGTGGAAGAAATGGAAGCTCTGAACTCCAACGGAAAGAAAATAAATTTCCAACCTTCTTTATCAATGCCCCTAATGGGATTTGCTGGGGATTGGAACAAGGAACCAATCCTTGATAAATGGGCCTGGGAAGAAGGATCAAAATCAAAAACAATGGAAGGTTATGATGATGATGGTAAACCAAAAATTCCAGGAACCTTAAATAAGGGAATTGGTGGAGAACATGGTATAGATAAATTTAATCCAGCAGGAGTTATACAAAATAGAAAAGATAAAAATACAACATCCCTAGATCAAAATCCAGAATTATTTGCTTTCAATAACGAAGGGATCAACGCACCATCATCAAGTGGTTCTAATATTGCTAAAATTTATCCTTTAGATTCAAATGGAAATCCTCAAGATGCTCAACTTGAGAGAGGATTAACACCTTCTCCACTTGTATTAAGAAGTGCAGAAGAAGGAATGATTTCAATAGTAAATACAAATAAAGAGGGAGAAAATCAAATTGACTTAAAAGTCATTTCGAGAGAACACTTTGTTAAAGGAATTTTAAACTCTAAAAGAAATGATGCAAAGGGAATCAAATCTTCTAAGCTAAAAGTTTGGGGCGACTTGAAATGGGATGGACTCATCTATAACCCTAGAGGGAAAGAAGAAAATGCACCAGAAAGCAAGGATACCAAAGATCCTGCTACTAAGATAAGAGGTCAATTTGAACCGATTGCAGAAGGTCAATATTTCTATAAATTTAAATATAGATTAACTAAAGATTACCCATGGCAGGTTTCCTATATTCCTGTAAAAATTGATAACACAGCCCCTAAGATTGTTTCGGTTGATTTTTCAAATCCTGAAAAAATTAAGCTGATCACAAAGGATACTTATCACAAGGTAAAAGAGCAATACAAGAATGAAACGTTATTTGCGAGAGATCAGAAAGAACATCCTGAAAAATTTGACGAGATTGCCAACGAAGTTTGGTATGCTGGAGCTGCTCTTGTTAATGAAGATGGAGAGGTTGAGAAAAATCTTGAAGTAACTTACGCAGGTGAGGGTCAAGGAAGAAATAGGAAACTTGACAAAGACGGAAATACCATTTATGAAATTAATGGTGCAGGAGATTTAAGAGGAAAAATCATTGAAGTCATTGCATTAGATGGCTCTAGCAATTTCACAAAGATTCATAGAATTAAATTTGCTGATCATGCTGATGAAAAGGGGATGATTTCCTATTATCTAGTAGATCCTGATCAAGATTCATCTAAATACCAAAAGCTTGGCGAGATTGCCGAATCTAAATTTAAAAATTTAGAAAATAGAAAAGAGGATAGTCTTAAAAAAGATACAACTGAAGTAGAACATCATCAAGAAAATGAAGAATCTATCGAAGAAAAATCTAGCTTGACTATTCATAAAACGATTTCAACAATTAGAGAGTTTGAAAGTAAAGACTTGAAGAAACTCATTAAAAAGAAATTTAGAGAAGTTGATGACTTTACAAGTGAAACTGGTAAGAGGACAGAAGAATACGATTATAAATACGATGATAAGGGAAATATCATTGCTTATGACGATGGTAGTGCCTTAGAATATGAAACTGAAAAACTTGACGAAATCAAATCAAAAATTTATGGTGTTCTAAGCCCGTCTAAAGATGGACACTTTGAAATTCTTGGAAAGATCAGTAATGTTTCTAAAAATGCCAAGGTATATTATGGAAATAACTATAAATCTATAGAAATCAAAACGACCAAGTATGATTCCCACTCAAAAACGATGACATTTGATTTATACGCTAATATTAATGATATTGTGGATGGATTAGCTTTTGCAGGAGATATGAGATTCTTTGTTAAAGATGATGATCAGATAAAAGCTGAAACGAAGATTAGAATGCCTGAAAAAAATAAGGAAACTAAAACAGAATATCCCTATGCATCAAGTTATGGGAATGTAATAGAATTAGGAGAAGGAGATCTTTCAAAAAACAAACCAAACAATTTAACTGAAATGGAATCTGGTAAAATCTATTCTGATTCAGAAAAACAACAATATCTGTTAAAGGATAACATCATTCTAAGAAAAGGCTATGCACTAAAAGTGACTACCTATAATCCTGGAAAAACGGATATGTTAGAAGGAAATGGAGTCTATAGCCAGGAAGATATAGTAAAAATCCAAAAGACCAATCCTAATCTAAGAGTCCTTTCAGAAAAAATAATTTATGCTGATAGTAGAAATGTTGAAGATGGAAGAAGTACTCAATCCGTATTAATGTCGGCTTTGGACGGCTTTAACATTGTAAGGTATCAAGTGTTTACATTTAAAATGAATGATAAAGGGGAAGCAATCGATAAAGATGGAAATCTTGTGACAGATTCTTCTAAACTGGTACTATTTGGTAAAGATGATAAAGAGTACACTGGAGAGGATAAGTCCAATGTAGAAGCTATAAAAGAAGATGGCTCTACGTTATTTATTGATGCAAAACCAGTAAATCTTTCAATGGACAAGAACTACTTTAATCCATCTAAATCTAATAAAATTTATGTACGAAATCCAGAATTTTATTTAAGAGGTAAGATTTCTGATAAGGGTGGTTTTAACTGGGAGTTGAGAGTTAATGAATCGGTTGTAGATAATTATTTAATCTACGGAGATTTACACATTGATAACACTAGAGATTTTAACATTAAGCTTAATGTTAAAGACGGTGACATCATGGACTGGGGAATGAAAGACTATAAAGCAAACGGATTCCCAGATAAGGTAACAGATATGGATGGAAATGTTTATCTTCAAACTGGCTATAGCGATTTGAATGCGAAAGCGGTTGGAGTACACTATCAATTTTTATATGATAATGTTAAACCAGAAGTAAACATTGATCCTAAGGGAAATACTAGTATTGAATATGCTGACGGAAAATCTGTAGTCTTTAATATCAATGATAAAAGAAATAATGGATTCGATGGTGAGATTCAAGACAAACATATTTATGTAAATGGAAAAGAATATAAATCATTTGATGATATTAAACAACTAACAGATAAGACACTAAACATTAAGATTGTTGTAAAAGATTTTGCAAGAAATACAACCGTAAAAGAATTCATTTTAAACAAAGATACGGGAGAGGTAAGCGAACTAAAACCTCATACGGTGACTGTGACCATTCAAAATGGAAAAGAAATGAGTTCAACGATAGTGTCGGAAGAAGATTTCATTTTACCTGTCTATAAGGGTGAATTAGAAAAAGGATATCAATTTGATGGCTGGGAAATTTCTGGTTTCGAAGGAAAAAAAGACACTGGCTATGTTCTTAATCTATCAAAAGATACCCTTATAAAACCTGTATTCAAGAAAATAGAGGAGAAAAAGGAGGAGGAAAATAAACCTACTTTTGATGTATCCAAAAAGAAAGACAACCCACAGGTAAATCCTAGTCAATTAAATCAAAGTCATAGAAAAGAGGACTTACAAAGAGCAAATCATTCACAAAAATCTGATTCAACTAAGGATGTTACAACTACAGTTCTTTATAAAAACTTTGAAAATAAGAAGGAAGTCCATCTTAATAAACAAGTGAACATAGCTAATAAACATACTAACATTGATAGTAAGTCGGATACTAACCATTCTGATAGGTTGCCAAAAACCGGAACAGTTAGAGCAGTTCTTACACCATTCATTGCTGGAATATTGTTTATAGTAGGAGTACTTCTTGGATTGAAGAAAAAAGATCAAGATTAAGACAAAAGCTATAGAAAAAATGTTTATGTGTTGAGATTAGATACTGTAATGGTTAAACAGTTTGCTGACAATTACTATTTAATACTTAATTCTTAAGATTACGTTGATAATTATACTCTTTTAGAATGTATTAATGGACTTCATTTAGATAACAAAAAATCTTCTTATTACAGATAAGAAGATTTTTTGAATTTTACCAATTTCACAAAATACGGTATCGAACTATATATTAAAAATTGTGCTTTTACAATTATATTAAAAACTCAAGATTTATTTGATGAAGTACAGGCTAATTTTCTCAAATTGAATCCTAACAAGCGTGAGATAATTTCTTGATTGAATCACTTCTTGAGTGTTTATTTTAAGGTTACTCTATCTGAAATTTGACAAGTAAATAAGTTTGTTTAATCATTTTTATAAATATAAAATTAGTGAATAATATGAAAGGACAGCTCCTTTTCATTATCATAGTTAGACTATAAAAATATATAAAATTCTTAAAAATTATGGTATAATTTATATTAATAAATTCGATATAGAGTTTAATGGATGATTCTATTGATGCCAATATTTAAGGATTAGTTGATTGGTTTTCTTTTGAAAATCCATCCATTCATGGATACTGACAAATCTTGCGAATTTGTTTAAGATATAGGTGAAATATAGTGAAAAATGGGAGGAATACTATGACTAAGAAACGTTTTGAAGAGACAAATGATCCTAAAACAACTGTCTCGAAGGGAGTGAAAGGCTCTTCTCCATCTAAGATTAGAGGTAAGTTTTTTAAAATAAAAGTCTATATTGGCATTGCCATTAGTCTTTTGGTTGTTGCAATCCTAGCAAGCCTCTTCTTATTCTCACCTAACGCAAAGAAAGAGTCAAATGAAGCCATTTCTTCAGTTGCTAAAAAAGAGAACACAAGTAAAGAAGCGATAGATACTTCGAAAGCGTCTGAGAATGAGAAGAAGAAAGAGGAGGAGATTCAAAAACTCAAGGAACAGTTAGCTAGTTTAGATAGCAAAATCGCTGAGTCAGAGAAGTTAGTTGACAAGCTAAAAGAAGAAACTGCTGTTCCAACACTAGATATTGAAGCAATCAAGAACAATGACTTGTCTAGTTTAGAAGGAACTTGGCGTAGTCAATCTGGCAATGAATATGTCATTAAGGAGTCTGGTGAAGTAGATGCCACTTGGTTTGCAAATGATAAAAAGTATGAATCTGTTGTTGAACTAAAAGTGTCAAAAGGTCAAGATAGTCGTAACCCTGAGTCAGCTGCTATCAGTGCTTGGGTAAAAGATTCTGTCGCAGGAGGATTTGTGGTAGTTGCCGTACCAAGTCGAGTTGTCATGAAACCTGGTGATGATGGAAAACTGCTAGATAAAAGCAATCATGACGAGGATCGATTGTTTGCTGGACAGCAATATGAAGCGATGTTGTTGAGACCAGAAGATGTATATTATCGTGTGAAACCAGATACAAGTAAACTGGAGGAAGAAAAGAAGAATTTAGCTCAACTACAGGCTGATCGTGAAGCTATCAAATCTTCTCTAGAATCTAAGGAAAAGAAAAATACGAACTAGAAAAACTAGTTTAGAATCTAACTGTCGATTGTTTTAGTTCAGAGATACTGTTGCAATCGCTAGAATGAAGAAGCTCGTTAGAGCTTCTTTTTTCTTAACTATTGAACCAACTTAGGCAAAAGACCTTGTTCTTGAAACTGAGCTCTGCTATAATGATTTTTGTAAAGGACATGAGTCGCAAATATCAGATAATTCAAGTTCCTAAAAAAGAAATTGGAGATAAAAATGAAAAAATTATTAGGTATTGGATTCTTGCTAGTTTCAGCTTTGGTTTTGTATTTTGGTTCTGTTGGGTGGCCAAGTTTGGATGTCAATTTCTGGTCACTCATTCCGGTAGGCTTTTTCCTCTTTTTCACTCTAGAGAATCTTTTAAAAAAAGATTACAAGGCTAGTCTGATGTGTTTGATTATTGCCTTTATCATCGCCAATGCAATTTTGGACCTTTTACCAATTTCAAGTGGCTTGGTAATTGGAGCGGGCGTACTAGCTTGCATTGGTGTATTGGGACCTCTTTCCTGATAAAGATAAAAAATAAGACAAATAGAAAAGGCCTCGAGGTTTCTCGAGACCCTTTTTTACTTACCAGCGTAATATTTTTGAATTCCTTTCACGATACCTGCTACAAGCTTATCTTGATAGTGGCTATCTCGAATCTGTTGATTTTCAGCGAAATTATCCATATAACCTAGCTCTAGGAGGACGGCTGGTTTAGCAGTTTCTCGAAGAACGGCAAAGCTTCTTTCCAATAAACCAGCATCTTTAGCACCAGTTTCAGCTAACAATGAAGAATGGATAGCTGCTGCGAGGCGCTTGCTTTCGCTCATACGGTCAGGATGGTTATGCCAGTATGGGTTGATTTTACTTGGATAATCAGGTTCATCACTGTAGGAATAGGTTTGAATTCCACTAGATTTTGAGTATGCACTACCAGTCGCATTGAAGTGAATACTGATAAAGATGTCAGAGTTAGTCTTGTTAACCATACGAGAACGTTCTGTAACAAAATCTACATCAATATCACTATCACGTGAAGTAAGAACTTTGTAGCCAAGTTCTTCTAACTTTTTGCGTAATTTACGATACACCTGCATGTTGAGGTCCTTTTCAGCGACATTGTAATAGTATGCACCTGAGTCTCTTCCACCATGTCCAGGATCTAAAAAGATGGTTCTACTGTATTGGCCTTTTACAAACCCCTCAGGAACTTCACTAACCCACCTACCATCATTTTTAAAGATATGATCTTTTCCGGAGATTTTATAAATATTAGTGACATATTGTCCGTTTTCTTTTAGATAATACCAAGAATTATAGTACTTATCAAAAATCCACTCACTTTTAGCCATATAACCGCCAGATTTGAGATAGTAAGTTCCAATCCATTCTAGGTTTGCAAATGTTCCATTCTCTTTTAGGTAGAACCAGCTATTGTAGGTCTTATCAAAAATCCACTCTTTTTCAGCCATGGCACCACTTGATTTTAAATAATAATTACCTTGCCATTGGTTACTGAACATAATACCTGTTTTGTCAAAATAATACCAAATACCATTAATTTTTTCCCATTTATTCTGAGAAATTTTTCCAGAAGAATTAGCGAAATACCAGTGTTTATCAATGAGAACCCATTTGTTTTCGGCCATTGCTCCACTATTTGTCAGCAAGTAGCTGTTAATAGTTATATTACTGAGCATGATCCCATCTATGTCAAAGTAATACCAAGAATCGTTGATTTTTTCCCATTTGTTTTGAGAAATTTTTCCAGAAGAATTAGAGAAGTACCACTTTCCATTGATGAAGTTCCAACCGTTCTCAGCCATTACTCCATCTTTATTGAATACATAACCATCAAAGATTGTATTGCTTAGTCTATTTCCATCTTTGTTGAAGTAGTACCACTTTCCTTGGATTTTTTTCCAGTTGGTAACAGGTTTATTGTGTTCGTAAAAGCGCCAGTTACTATTTTCTTCTTGCCAACCTTCTTTGATTTTTTCAACTTTTGTTTCTTCTTTTTTTACTTCAGACTTTTTCTCTTCTGTAGCAGGAGTTTTTTTCTCTATTTTTTCTTCTTTATCGTCAATTTTAGAAGAATTGTCTGTTTTTTCGACCTTCTCTTTCGGTTTTTCTTGGTTTTCGATTTTTGAAGTACTTGAATGAGGAATTGTTACATTTTCTCGTACTGACTCTGCTTTATTTTCTTGAGCCTGGACCGTTGCTTGAGTGTACCCTAAAATAGATAGGGCAACTGTACTCGCAAGTATAATCTTTTTCATTTTTGTCTCCATATATCTCAATACTATTCTCAACTATCAAACTGGACTTCTTCTAGGAGATAGTCGATAAAGCGTTCGCCCATCTTAGATAGGCTGGTTTTTTCATGCTGGATATAGACCAGCTCAATTGGGTCATCAATGTCCAGTGGGATAGAAACGATATTGTCTCCGTTGAGGTTGCTGTTCAAAATCCCTGTTGCAATGGTATATCCATCCAAACCAATCAAGAGATTAAAGAGGGTAGCACGGTCGCTGACTACGATAGATTTTTTGTGGTATTCCTGCGAGAGAATCTCTTCTGAAAAGTAGAAGGAGTTGTGAGTTCCTTGGTCATAGCTGAGGTAAGGGAAGTTTTCCAAATCAGACAGCTTAACCTTATCTTTCTTTGCCAGAGG
>ERZ773256.137-NODE-137-length-11478-cov-6.81388_pt1 | contig 11478 bp, 13 predicted proteins | sample MGYA00580513_ERZ773256 | MGnify/ENA primary metagenome ERZ773256 (study PRJEB29015, sample SAMEA2738147) | human oral metagenome | biome: human oral; feature: human-associated habitat; material: saliva | place: China | collected 2201 ... | reverse complement strand
CATGAGAGCCGAGGACTGCGTGTAGGATCGCTCGACGTTGACGCTCATGCATCTTCCCCACGCGTTGTAGATCCAGCCGTTCTTTCCCTGATCCGCACAATCCTGACGCCATTCGACGACCCGCGGATAGGCTTTCGCCATCTGTTTGACGAAGTGTTCCGCTATGTCTAACGGTTGTCCAGAAGCCTTAGAGATCGTCTTCGCCCCGCCTCCATAGTTCCAGGCGTGCGAGAGCGCCTTGGCTTTCTGGCGGTACGGGTTGTGCTTTCGAGCCTCGGGATCGGCCTCCCAGCCTTCAGGCATGTGCGCCTCGTACTCTTCGTCTCCCCAGACGGCACGGCCTGTGATTTCGTGAGGGTCGGCTCCAGGTTTGAAATTCTCCATATAGGCGGGATCCTGCGCGTAACCTGCGACGATCCTCGCATCCGCGTTCGAGTAGTCGAACGACACCAGCTTGCAGCCCGGGTCTGGAATGAAGTACGACTTCTCCACCGCATTGTCGCCTCGGGCCGTCCACACGGTCAAACCGGGCTTCGTCGTGGACGAGCGTCCGGATCGCTGAAGATCGTCGACCTCGGGGTGCACACGGCCGTCAGGCTGCAGACAATCGATTGTGAGCTGCGCAAGTGAACGCTGGCCCAGTAGTTCACCCAGCGCCTTTCCGAAGGCCTCAGCGTGGCTTCCGTGGCCTCTCAGGAGGTCTTGTACGACGCTGCCGGACAGCTGCAGAGCGCCCGACGGTGTGCGAGGCCACTCGGGGTGCGTGAACTCGTCCACGCCGAACGCAGCCAGGGCATCGAGGACGCACTGCTTGCCTTTAGTCGTCCTCCACGGCTGCTTCGAATCGAGCGGCATGCCCACCGACCTGTGAAGGTAGTCGAGCAGCTTCTCTTTCCTGTCCGCCAACTCGTAGAGCCTGTCATAAGCCTTGTCGGCGTCGATGAGGAAGCCATTCCTCGACATCTGCGCATTGATGGCGGCCTTCAGCTGTTCGCGCCAATCGTACTCGTCGACCTCGTGGCGCAGTAGGAGCTCTTTGAAGATACCCCTGAGCACCACTACGTCCTGTTCGGAGTACCCGCGGAACGTCGGGTCGTCGAGGGGGATCAGGCCGAAGTCGAGATCGGCGACCTTCGTCCCCGGGGGGTTGAACCGCTTGGCGAGGTCTTTCAGGTCCATGACCTTACCTTCCAGTCCCAGGTGGTGTGCGAGGTTGTCGAGTGACAGCCATCTGCGCACATTCGAAGGGCTGAGGTCGGTGACGACTCGACGCCCCTCCCTGTCCAGGTAGACAGACGGAGCAGGATAGGCGATATTAGCCAGCACCATGGTGTCGATGACCTTGCGACCCATCGTCATCCGTAGCGGTTCGTCACTGTCCTTGCCGAACAACACGGACAAGTCGAAGTTGTGGCCATTGTGGATCACTACGCCGTCGGCTTTCCGAATAGCCCTCATAACCTCGTCGTAGTCCTCCGTCAAGACGACGGGGCCTTCACCCCACGCATACTGCCCGAGTCGGAAGAACTCGCGCGGCGGCATGGACCAGCGCTTCTCGACTCCGTGAGACTCGATGTCGAGAAATAGGATCTTCGACCATTCTCCGCCGAACGGCGACGACCACGCGCCGTTGTCCAGTAGATAGCGTCGCACAACACCAGCGAACCACTGAGCTGCCGTGTCGATTCCGCAATCGTCCCACGGTTCGAGGTCGAAGACAGCGGCGCCTTCCTCGGTGTCGGACCACTCGTAGTCGAGAGGTCCGAGCTCTGGACTGGCGGCCACTGCCACCTCCTTGAACGTCCCGATGCAGCCGGATGCCAGATAGAATCGCACAGTCCTCACTCGTCCACCACCATCTTGATAAACAGACCGGTTTTTTTACATCCGTTACGCTTATACTCACGCTCTGTGGGCCCCGTTATAACACCTTGGTCAACCAGAGTGCTTATGAGACCTTTGTACACATGCGGTTCCAGGTCGGGGAAGGCTCTGCGTATGGAAGAGCACAGTATGAAACCATGCGTTGTTTTGGCCGCTTGCTTTCGAATGAAAGAAGTGACCTTCTTTTGGGTGCGCAAGAAGTCGTTGGCTGCTACATCCTGAGCAGCCTGGAAAGCGTCACTAAGCCAACCCGAAGCATAATATAGAACATTCAAAAGGTGCGTTTTGGTTATGAGGCCATCATCTCGGTCAACGAGGCTTAAAAGAGCAGCAGCCACTTCTATGTTGTGAGCGAGTCTCCCTATGATAGCATTCACGACATGTATATCGGCGCAGTCGTGGTAATAGTGGTGTGCCTCTTTTATCCATTCATTAGCACGGGATGTGGCCTCCTTATCCATACGGCACATTACGGGGTCGATATAGAGTTCACGCTGGCTAAGACCAACATCAATACTCACTATGTGCTTTGAACCGCTTTTTGTAACCTTCCTAGCCAAAGTGTTGATACGGCTTATGAGTAGCCGGGAAAGACCAAAACCAAGTTTTTTCCCTTTTGCATCGCAATTGCTGTCTTCGTCGTCACCGAAGTAGTCGAATGAAAAAGTCACGTCCTCTTCCTTTGACTTGTCAACGGCCCAGATGAAACGAGGACAGAAACCGGACGCAAAATCCTCATCGACTAATGCTTCTACACTGTTGCGATAAATACCAGTAAACACAGTACTGAACACAACCCTAGCATCCTTTATCTCCCCGCTCGTTACGCGATGCGTAGAAACAACGCGCCCATCATAAAGCTCATTGAGACTGTCAGGATAATCGGCCCAAGCAGGAGATCCTTTACGGTGCATCGCCTGAAAAAGGCCCTGGACCTCGTCACGATGAATTACCGATGCTCGGTTGTGACGGCAGGACAGAACCCTCTTAAGGGCCGGTATGGTGTAATCAGATCCTATTATGGTGCGACCCGGGTAACAGAACTTTACCTTGTCCTCTTTTTTATCATCCATAATATTGAGGTATTCTGGACGATCCAATTGCTGGTCAACGAGTGTTATCAGATCGATAAAAGGCCGAACAGACGACGATTTACGGGATGCAGTGGACGAACCCAAAACGAGGGCCCACAAATTGAGACCGGGACCGGACCGCCCTTTACCCGCGATCGTAGCAACATTGCCTAGAAGGGATGAGAGCACCACAAATGCGAGCAAGGCATGGTACCCCTCATAGGAGTCGGTATAGCATGATGCATACCCAATATAGTCCTTTATAAAAGTCGGGTTAGTGTCGCCCTCCACAAAGGCCACCTCGTCGTCAGTCAACAGCGTCGGGGCCCCCGTAAGCGACGGGCGTGACAAACCGGATGCATCGTCACCAATATCTATTACATCGGCCCCGTCTACGTTTATAGAAAAAGAGCGGGCCTCGGCTGAAAACTTTTGGACCTCCCTCCACGTGCATAGCTCCCAGTTGTCGCGCTTAGGGACAGTGTGGCCTTCCTTGGTTTTACGACCGGCGTAGACGGGGTTGTACTTATTGCAGTGCGCGCGAAGCATCAACTGGTACACTTCGTTGTCAGTAAATTCATCGGCAAAAAGCGCCATCTGGAGGCGCTTCGCCGTTCGAGACCAGCTCTGTCTGCCATCTTCTACCTCATCCCGATACATGGACAAGATAGAGGGAGATGTTATCTTACTCTCGATGACGCGAAGCTGCTCGTCGTCGCACATCGGAGGGGCTTCGCCGACCTTCTTCGCTTCTTCGAAGCGCACAACGGGGTAGGCCGCCTTGATCTCGTCCAACGTGTAGACGGCACCGGTGTTCTCCACGACGCGCACGGGGTAGTCGGCGCCGTACTTCGTGTTGACGGAACCAGGCACGCGGAGCAGCTTTGAGGCCTGCCAGCCGGAGTCGCAACCTTTATCACGGTGCTTCTGGTAGATAGACCTCGCCACTTCCGAACACTCGGCCAGCGGGTGGGGTTCGTCGAGGATCCACCAACAATGCGTGCGGTTCCTCGATGTGCGCACAACCAAACTCGGCTCGACCTCGAACTCGCTCGGCGGGCAGGTATCGGCCTCAGCCCACACGACATTGCACATAGCCCCTTCGTCATCGCCTGAGCGGCTCTTGCCTGTGAAGACGCCGACCGAACAATACGTGTTCTCGTCTTCGCGAATAGACAGGTATCGCTGTGCGAGGTCGCGCTTGGACGGCCATGCGATAAACTTGCTTTTGACAGTCTCTTCCTCGTCGAGAGGGTCCATCGTCACAATGTTGATGTAACCCTCGATGTCTTTGTATATCGCGTCTAGGAATTCTATCGCTTCCATCTTCTCTTCCTTTCTCTTCTGAACCGACGTTGTCTTATAGAGCAGGAACGGCCCCGTTGGGGGCCGTTCCTTACTCCTTCCTCTCAACCGATGCTGAACTTCCTCGTCGTGTCCCGGGCCGGCTGCACCTTAGCCGCGGGTGCGTCCTGCACGACCTTGGGCTTCAGCGGTTCACCGAGTTGTTCGAGCTCCCGCTTGCCATCGTCCACATAGTAGGACTCGACTGTGGCGTTTACGTAACCCCGATCATTGTGGCGGTTCCCGATTTTGACGAGGACCGTCTGGTCGGGGTCGACCAGTTCGGTTTCGTCTTCGGGGATCAGGAAGCCCTCGTCGGGGTCGTAGGCGCCGACGGCCTCCCAGAAGTTCGGGAAGCTGTAATTGAGCTTGCCGTTCTTCCAGTGCGGTTGAAGCGGGACGTTGAAATCCTTGACGATGGCGCCGTCGTAGTCGTCGGTCGGGCCTTCGATGATCTTCAGGTCGACGACGAGGCGCGGTAGCCCTGCATTGGCAGCGGACTTGTACTCTCCCTTCTCCACGTCGCAGATGATCGCCCGGTAGACGCCGGGAGCCGGAACCTTGACGGCCCCACCGCGGCCTCCGAAGTGGCCGTCGGCTCCGAGAGCGGACTTGAGTTCCTTGTCGTCGAGTTTGAATGCCTTATAAGCGGGTTTGCGTACCATAGTGTTCTCCTCTCTCAGTGGTTGTCGCAAAGCTTCCAGAGCTTTTCGATGGTCAGGTCCTCCACGAAGGGAGGAAGGTTGAAGCGATTCTTGGCCCCGATCGTTCGGGATGCGAACATCTGCGCTTCCGTGTGCGACTCGCCAGTCTTCCGGTCGGTGTCCAGTGACAAATGTACCACCACGTCGGGCGTCTGTCCAACCTTGGCCCGCGAACCGGATCCGCGCCAAGCGAAGTCGGCCACCCCGTTGTCGTCAGTCTTCTGGTGGACGACGAGGATGGACAGCACCCCGGCGTCCTTCAGAAGTGGGAAGATCCCGTTCGATCCAGTGGTTTTCTTAGCTGCCTCCGTCCAGATGGCGAACTTGTTGGGGTTCTGCTTGGCCATCTCGACGGCTTCGAAGTGGTCCGCACACCAATCGTTGTATACGTTGAGCGGGTCGATGACGATCGTCTTGTACTCACGGGGCATCTCTCCTGTGAGGAAGGCCACAAGGATGCGATCCGTGTTGTGGATCCAGCCTTCCTCCTTGGTCATGCCCTCTGGTATCGGCATGTTCTTAGGTCTGACGATGTCGATGTTCTCTGGTGGAACATCGCGTGTGACTCCTGTCGTGCTGCCTTCGAGGTCGAGGTACAGCACAGGCGAGGTGGGCTCGAACTTAGCGGCCGAAGCGGCGAACGTCGTCTTCCCCTGGCCGTAGTCGGAGTAGACGAGGATCTGCTCGGGTTTGCTGAGTTCGTCGGGTTTGATGATGAATGATTCGATGTCGAAATCTGTCATTCGTCTTCTCCTTTCTCTTGACGGATGTAAAGCTGCTCTGTGCTCTTAAGGCACTGAAGATATTCCTCTGCCGAAGCCAGTGATTTCACTCTCTTCGGATCCAGCTTTTGAACATAGCAACGTCGAAGCGTATCTCCAGATAGAGCCTTTTCAGCCTTCGATATATCGAAACGGTGGACCTCCCTTCGCGTGACTATGTATGGACCGGCTACTCCGGACTCGCCGAGCTGCAGCCTTTGCTTGATAGCTGCAGCGAGTTCCTTTTTCCTCTCTTCGAGGCTGTCGATGAGCCCCGATATGTAACCGTACTCCAGAATGTCGTCTTGTTCTTTCATGTCGCACACCCCCGGTTATTTGTCCTTCTTAACGGCCAGCACGTTGCAGCGATAACATCCAGGGTATGACGGAAAGTCCGTGAAGCCGTCGCACAGTGCATCGATGATGTGCTGCCCGCGCTGCCATACCTGCTCGGCCTTCTCGTGGTCGTAGTCAAGGGTGAAGATCTCCACATCGGACACCTGCGAAGCGTCCCTCGGAATGAAAACGACCTTGATCTTGCGCACAGCCCCCTCGCCGTCGCGGCGCTCCTTGCCGAGCGCATAGAGGTGGGTCTGTGCGACGTAGGCGATGTATTTGGCTTTGGAGCTGTCGCCCGTCACATCCGGTACGTCCCCGTGCATCGAGAACACCGCGCTGAGGGCCTTCAGCTTGGATCTGGTGGTTGTCTTGTAGTCGACGATCGTCCCATCCTCCGGATCATAGGCGTCGGCCGTAGACCGGATAAGCCCGTAGTTCTCATAGAGCCCGAGCTCGAAGCGCTGCTCCAGTTCCCATTTGGGGAAGAGCCTCTTCGCCCAGTACTCCAGGCCTCGGTGGATGTCCGTTCCGATCCTGGCACCCATAACGAAGTTGGACTCCCGCATCTCTCGCGGCACCAACGCAACTCCGCTCTTGTCCTTAACACCCGGAAGGATGTCCTCCGCCAGGCACAGCGCACATGGGTTGGAGAGGTTCGAGGCCCCGACCCGGATCTGCTTGTCGCGCCGCGTCTGCGGCGTGAACAGTGACAGTAGTTCGTCGTTCCTCATACCAGTTGAAGCTCCCACCCTTTGTTGATTGCGAAGTTGACGATGTGCTTGCACTCGATAATAGCGGGTGTGTCGCCCGTGTTGTGCAAGATGATCGGCCCGTCCTTGTATTTCAGTGTGGTGTGCGGTTCGAGTGCCGCCCGTTGAGTGTCTCGCTGGCCCCACACGTGTTGAATGAAGGGCACAGGTGCGAAGTAGAGCAGATCGTTGTCCATGAGGTTGCGCATGTCCGCTAGCCCAAGGCAGTACTCTGCACCGTTAACGTCCAACCACTTCTTAAGCGCAGGGATGAAAGCATACCTCTTGTCCAAGTTATCGAACAATATGGAGTTACCCTTCAACTGCTCCTCGATATAGTCGTCCATTTCATTCCTCCTTTCCCGTTAACCGAGAACGACGGCCTCCTCGGCCCCGAACCCGGCATTATTCGACTCGAAGAACTCATCATAATGCTCGTTGTACCCCACGCGGCAGTCGAACAAGTCGAGCGACTCAGCCGGGTACAGCTGATAGCCCCGTGCCACGAACAGCTTCAAATCGCCGTACTTGGCGCGGGCTTTCTCAAGGTCTTCGATGAACTCCGTGATCGTCATGGTGTGTTCCTTTCTCTCAATCGGCTTGTACCTTTAGGGTACAGGCACAACCCCCGGACGTGCAAGCCGGGGGTTGTGTGATATAGCTCACTTGTTCAGTACTGAACGATTGTTCTCCGCCTGCTGTGCGAGACGCTGGAACGTGCCGTCGTCCATCGTGTCCCGAGCCTGGAGATAGTAGCGAATGATCCGCTCCGCAGGCTGGCCCATCCGATTCAGCCTACCCTTCGCCTGCTCGCACAGCATCCCGTTCAGGTCCTCGTCCAGCCACACCTCCACGTGACACACCCGTTGCAGCCCGTCCAGGCCCTCAGCCGCGGCGCCGACAGTGCACAGCAAGACCTGCACATCCCCCGCTGTGAACCCTGCAAATGCCTCACTACGTGCCTTAGCCGACTGCGCGCCCGTGTACAGCGCCGTCTTCGCACACACCCTGTGTGCAACAGCATTCGCGAACCGTTGGCTCGACGTGAAGACCAACACCTTGTCCTGAGGGTGGTGCTTCTCGATCAACGCGTTCAACATGTCGAGTTTCCTAGAGCGGCAGTCCGAGTCAAACGTCACTCGGTCCATATCGATATCGGGATCGTACACCATGCATGGCTCACCCAGCGCCACCTGACGCAGGCGCACAAGCTTCACAATCGGAAGAGACGCCACCAGCAAACCGCCCTCGATCTCCGTGATCAACTCATATTGCAGGCTGTCGTATATCTCGCGCTGCTTGTGCGTCAATTCGCATTCGACAATACGCGTGTCCACGGGCTTCCGGTCAGCCGGCAAACCCACAACGCACGGCAAAGACCGGAGGAAAGCACCCGGCTGTTTCTCCGAGACGATCGTCTCAATCTTCTGCAGTCTACCGTAGCGGTCGTGTATCCAGCTGTCCTGGACGACGCACCACCGCGCCTTCCATCGATGGAACGACCCCTCCACGTACAGCCAGTCCCTCTTGTCGCTGGACAGCGGGACGCGCTCCGGGTCCTCCACGCCCCACCACAGCCAGCGGCAAATAGACCACAGGCCCTCGAAACGATTACCCTGCGGCGTCGCCGACATGGCCAGCTTAAAACCGGCGTTCCGAAGGCTCCACATCGCCTTAGCCCGTCCGGATTTACGGTTAGACGCCGACTGCACCTCGTCATAGACGACGAATTCCGGCTTGGCCTTAATCCAGGGGAGAAGGTTTTTCTTGCCCTTCTCAGCGTTCTTCCCATTCAAGTCCGACAAGCCGAGGTACTCCCGTCCCACGTAGTAGACGCCTGGGATTTTCGCACACAGCTCGTCGAAGTAGTCTAGATGCTTGGAGTCGATACGTTTGAATGGGGCGGTGAAGCCCTGCCGGGCGAACGTCTTCCTCCACGCCGCCACGATCTGCGGCTTCGCCGGCCCCACGATCAACGTCGTAGCCGGCTCAAGCCTCTTCGCCACCTCCACCGCGCACAGGGTCTTGCCCGTCCCCGTATCCGAAACGTCCAAAGCGGCCCGGAGGCCATCCCGCTGTGCGACGATGGCCTCCACCTTCCCCTCCTGCTCAGGTGTGAGTTCGAGTGGTTGCTCGATCATGATCGAACAACCTCGAATTTAGCACACGAAATATCGATCGAACGCACCAACAGGTCCATGTTCAGACCGATCGAGAATGCTTTAATGTAGTACTTGTCCACATCCGCCTTGCCCTCAGGGTCCTTCGTCAGGAGGAACTCAGCGCCATCGTATTTGCGGCGGCCCCACACATACCCTTGAGACTTCAGAATGCCCGTCACCGAGTCAACGGGACACTCCTCACCCTTCATGTGGAACGGAGGGTCGTAAAAGCGGTCCACCGTATGCCTAGACGCGTCGTAGTAGTACCCGGACGGAGCCTTTCCAGGGTGGAACGGGGGTTCGTCCTGTTTTACCAGAATCAGTCGAATCCCGTTGCACGTGTAGAAGACCTTCCGCTCCGACGCGTACCCGATGCTGATCGCACAGAACGGTTTACCCTTGGCATCTTCCACCGTCTCCCGGTATGAGTTGTGCATCGCCTCACTCGACGTCGGCACATACTCCAGTGTGTCGTCCGAATTGACGGCGAACCAACCCTCAAGCGGTCCCTTCTTTCCGTACAGCAACTGCCTCACAGCTTTCCCTCCTCTTCTCTCCTGGCCCAGCGCTCGAACGAATCTTCCCCGCCTATCACGCCGAACAGCCTCTTCTGTCCTTTTTCAACGCGGTCCGCATAGTCTCTGCACTCAAGTCGCACAGGACAGATCGAACACACCCACTTGGCCCGCGCATAGTAAGGGTCGTCCTCCACGTCGGCCCCCTCGCGGGGGGCGAAGAACAGGTGCATGCCGATGTCGCTCTTCTTGCAGCGCGCCTGCTTGACCCATTCTTCGCCCCCCCAGATGTCGGCGATATCCATTACTGTTTCTTCACACACCCCTTGAGACGGGACAGTTGGGGGCCGATCGGGTTGCGATAGTGCCCTTTTGTGTTGTACGGCTCATTCGCCTTCGACGACAGTTTCATAAACGACACCTGTGCGATCGGTTCCACGCCGGTCGAATCCAGCAACAGGTCGAAAACCGTCGGAAGGATCAACGGGTGGGAATTGACGTTGTATAGCTCCAGGGTGATCACCCCAACGAACCCCGGATCGATGAAGCCTGCGGTGATGTGCGTCAACAGCCCGAGGCGGCCCCAGCTCGACCGGCCCTCCACCTGTGCGGCGATATTCGCTGGAAGAGAGAACTTCTCCAAAGTCGCGCCAAGCCACAGTTCTCCGGGCGGAAGAACGAACTCGCTCCGTGCCCCCCAGGCCACATGCCGCTCACCTGTCTTCGTGTTGAGGAAGTACGGGCCTAGGTGCACGTCGTAGCTAGCCGGCTGAAGGCAATCATCGCGTAGCGGGTCCACCAGTCCCGTACGCTTCGCCAGTTTTTTAATGTCCCTATCAGATAACATTGAACGACAGTTCCTCTCCATTTAGTGCGTCCCGATCGATCTTGAACGCTACAACTGGTTTACTTTCTGTTTGCGTGCATATGCACAAGGTGAAGTCCCCTCCGCCACGGTTAACGAACACGTCGCCCACAGTGAACGGCACCCGCTCGGGGTGAATGCGCACACGCAAAGCCCCATTCGTCACGGCGTCGTAGTCGTCGTCCAGGTGCAGGCACAGCCCGCCGTCCGACGCCGATACGCTCTGCACACGAGACCCGATGAGCGCTTCCCGCATCTTCGCAACGTAAACCGGAAGTGGGTCGGTCGACTGTGCGAGCTCAATCGTGACGACCTTGCGGCCCTCCACATCGAACAGCCGCCACGCATCGGTGCCGTCCGGGCGCTGCACACGCCTCATAGACCCCAGCGGGGCGGGGTCGCTGTACTCGCAATATTCGGAGATGCGGTACTCTGAGCTCCTGAACGTCGCCGCCGCCCCGTTGTCGAAGAACAAACCGACACCGTCGAACACAAAGACAGCGCAGTCCAATGTCCACCCGGCCCTCACAAACGGGTCGAGCAGTTCGAATGCATCGTTCACCAGTGTTGTGTCAGTCTTCGTCATCTCGGTCTTCGTCCTTGAAAAGCAGTTCGACCGAGCCGCCCTTCTCCGTCAAGCGCACGTATTGTTTGTATTGGTCGACGTTCATCGAGCTGTGCAGGTTCTGACCGTACAGCTCGCCGAGCAGCCACTCCTTCCGGGTGATGTTCCGAAGCTCCACGTGTGCGATAACGTCGCCATACTCGTCGAAGAGTAGAACCTGCCTGAACTGATCGTCGTACCTCACGTAGCTCACAAGCACATCGAGATTGTTCAAGCCATAGCGCCCCACTCTATAACCCCAATCTCTCCTTTTGTGACGCAAAGGGAGCGCTACGTGGCTGGACGGGCTGTTGAAGAACAAGTGGCCGTCTCTCACCTCCAAGCCCATCAGCGAGAAGCCTTCAAGCCTTTTCAGTGCGTCCACGTAGTCCTGTGGTTTTTCGAAGCCCATAGTGTATTCTCCTTTCTCTCTTTTGCCGTGTGCGTCCAGCCTACACGGAAAGGGCGGGGGCTGTCA
>ERZ773256.120-NODE-120-length-11930-cov-4.47663_pt1 | contig 11930 bp, 8 predicted proteins | sample MGYA00580513_ERZ773256 | MGnify/ENA primary metagenome ERZ773256 (study PRJEB29015, sample SAMEA2738147) | human oral metagenome | biome: human oral; feature: human-associated habitat; material: saliva | place: China | collected 2201 ... | reverse complement strand
CCCAATACGAGGTCTGTTTTTTCAGCCCCTACGGACTCAGGAGTCATGATTTCATACGTTTCAGGGTTGCTCATCATACCATGTTGGTGAATACCAGACTCATGAGCAAAAGCGTTAGAGCCAACGATTGGTTTATTTGGAGGAACTACGACACCTGTCAAACGACTCACAAGTTTAGAAACTTTCGTAAATTGTTTTGTATCAATGTTCACTTGAAGGTCGCCGAAGTAATCATGGCGTGTTTTAAGAGCCATTACAACTTCTTCAATCGCTACGTTACCAGCCCGTTCGCCTAGGCCATTAATTGTGCCTTCTACTTGGCGTGCACCTGCTTTAATAGCGGCTAACGTATTCGCATTGGCAAGGCCTAAGTCGTCATGGCAGTGAACAGAGATAATTGCATTTTCAATGCCTGGTGTATGTTCTTTAATGTAGCGGATTTTATCACCGAACTCATTAGGGTTCATGTAACCTACTGTATCTGGTACATTAATAATTGTTGCACCACCAGCAATGGCAACACCAAATACTTGGCATGCGAAATCTAAATCAGAGCGTGCCGCATCTTCACCGGAGAACTCGATTTCATCAACCTTACCTTTTGCATATGCCAATACGGATTTAACCTTATCCAATACCTCTTGGCGAGTCATTTTTAATTTATATTCCATATGAAGTTCAGAAATAGCAATGAATACATGCAAACGGCTACGTTCCGCATCTTTCAATGCATCAATCGCTTTTTGTACGTCCTTTTCATTAGCACGTGCCAACGCACAAATTGTTGCGCCTTTCACTTCGCGTGCAATCGTTTGTACTGCTTCAAAATCCCCAGGGGATGCTGCTGGGAAACCAGCCTCGATTACATCGATGCCGAGGCGTACTAGGCCTTTCGCAATTTCAATTTTTTCAGGAGTTTGTAAAGATACACCTGGTGTTTGTTCCCCATCACGAAGGGTTGTATCGAAGAAATATACGCGATTTTGATCCATAATCTTCACCTTTTCTATACTAATAAAACATAACGCTGTATTATATCTATCTATTGTGAAAGTTTAGTAAAATCGCCGATTTCAACGCTATTTCGGCTGAAGCCAATGTAGATATATCAAATCAGTAATTTTACTAGACTTTTACAATAAAAAAAGCCCCTCAGAACAACTGTCGTTGCTCAAAGGGGCGTTATATTCATAACACGGTACCACCCTAATTGGGACTCGTTGCGGGTATAACGGAACCACCGTCGATGACTACTGCTGTATTCGCCATCAAAGCTCACGGGAGAGTGTCAGCGTACAACCTCTATTGCCTCGCACCAACCGGCAACTCTCTGAAAGCAGGATTTGTAAACCTTTATACCCATTCATAGCTTGTATTAAAGATATAAGGGTATTGTACTGTATTCTATAGAGTTATGTCAATTAAAATAAAATGAATATACTGTATTCTAATATTTATCTATATATCTCTCTTTATCAATCCTTCTAGAAACGTATATATGTACGGTGTATAATCTAGTTGTTACTACTCCAATCTGGTAACAGAAAGGAGGTGAGACTATGTTAGACATTTTGATATCCCTTTTAATGTCTGTCATAGCAGGTATAACTTGTCACTATATCTGCAAGTGGGGTTATAGGACAAAACGTGTTGGTACTTTAATCCCAATCATTGAAAGATAATTTGTCATAGTTATGCAAATCACCCCAAGAAATGGCATCCCCCCAAGTTGGAATTATGCCTTGAAGTTGGGCTCTTTCATTCATAGAACTATATATTGTAGAAATACTTGCATCAGTTGGCATTACCTTAAGTATTTCTTTTGCAGAAAGCGGTCTTGGTGAGTGTAAATAACACCACCAAAAGACCTCTTTTATACGTTTTTCTACAGACATTCCTCGATGGTAACGCAATAAACGTCTGAGTTGTGCGTTTACTCCGCCTTCAATAGGGTTATTAGTCCTCGGACATTCTTTATCCAACACCAATGTTTCATCTAAATATCGAAACATTGTCTCTGTATTAATTAATACCACTAGAGAGTTATAGGCTTTTAGTAATCGTTCATGCGTAGCTCTTAAATTATCATTACTATCACGTGTCATTTCATTTAGAAACTCTTTAAAAGTCACCCTCCAATTAAATAATCGTTGAATCCATATTTTTGCATCTTCCTGTGTTTTTACGTTATATAAATCGCTTGCTAAATCTTTTAACATAATGCCTGCTAATGTCTTAGGCCGCCTAGTAGTGTAACGATGTACTTGCCATACGGCATGAACAATACAACGTTGAAGCTTGGCGGTACGCCAAACTTTTTTTAATGCTTTTCTAAGACCAGGTCCACCATCAGAAACGACCACAATGGGGGTCGCTATTCGCTGCATAAGAGCTTGCCATGAGCGAGACTGTTCTGACCTACATAAATACCACCCTAATACATATTCACCATCATAACAGATCAAAATACAAGCTTTTTTAGCTAAGTAAATACCATCAACGAATACCACATCTCTCGAGGTTTCAATTTTGGGCGGCATAGGCCATATTTGCCAGAAATCAGCTACCTGTCTACGAAATGTACGGCCCTGCCCAGGCATGTCCTGTTGTGTTTCTTTACTAAATAACCAATTTAGAAATCGATGAAAACATTTAGTAGTATTATCAATAGTTTGTGTAAAGGTGATGTTACACTGCTTACAATGCCATCGTTGTGATCCAGCTTTAGTTTTCCCATATTTTTGACAAGAAAATCCACAATTTATACATCTTACCAGCATGATTATTCCCTCCACTTAGAACACGATTTTCTAAGAAGATATAACCTTATTGAAGCCAGTAAAATCAAGGGTTTCGGGACTTTTTACCAACACATTTTGTCCACCCTCTAAGTTTATCAAAAGAACTTAAAATAGCGATGGAGCCAGTAATTTACTGGCTCCATCGCCTATAAAACCAACACGTTTTGTCCTATAACCCTGCAAGTGGCTAGATAGACATTCTCGTTAGTAACTAGCACAATAAAAATAGCAGGGCTGCCACCCTGCTATTTTTTCGTTCATATGAGACTATGTCACATATTGACATCCCTTGTCATATATAGAATAACACTTCACTATATTATAGTCAATGTAGCCTCTACTCAAATACTCTTAAAAGCTTATCCACTCTAAACTCTCAAAATTATTTAGAATTCGTTTATCCATTTTTACCACTTCATTAGATAGCTCTATTCGATTATTAACAAAGGAAATGTCTGTATACCAGTCCTTTAAACTAGCATATACTTCATTTTCCAGATCAATAATTACGGTTTCTATGGGGTCCCAAGTTTTACATTGTACAGACTCGACCATAACCATACTAGTCCCTATGAAAGTAACATCCCTACCATAAATCCAAAATGGCAATGTCTGTCCCTTTATAGTAATGGAGTATATGGCATCTCCATGAGGTGGTTCCGTTTCATATTGTGCTTTTATTTTGTACTTTTCCATTATCTTGTTGCTAGCATTTTCTATATATGGCAACGTTGAAATTCTGTAATTTTCTGCGTTCATATAAGCTCCATTATTTTAATATTAAATACAACAAAGGTTACCTATGTAATCATCATAGTTCTGTTATCAGTAGTCACTATCATTGCACTAGTTAAATAGTACAACGATAAACGCCTAACGTATAGAGGAGTGCAGTCCTCTAACACTCCTCTAACACGTTAGGCGTCATCATAATTTTGTTCAGTTTTAGATGAGCCTAATGCCCTAATCACGTTAATGGGCTCTCTTTATAGGTATATTATAAGTTAATCATAATTAAAAAAATAGTACAATAAATAACTCAATTTATACCTACACGCTTAATCATTTCTCTAGCCCTTTCAATAGAAATAGGCTCATTAAATAGGAATACATGGTTCTGTCCCTCATGTTCCCATGATGCTAAATAAACGGAGTCATCCACCATTCGATAGGTTACCGTCATGCCATTTACAACCTCTGTTTTCTGAGGCACATAATCCTTATAGTCACCAGCAATATTACCAGATAAAGTAGATACACGATATTTAATATACTTTGGCATATCATCTACACGGTCAAAATATGTTCCTTTTAAAAGCTCATGATAAGCATAGACGACTTGTAGTACATCATAATCTACAACAGCCACATGTATAGCATGTAACCCCAATACTCCACTTGGTAACTGCGGATTAAAGTTCAAATGTTGCTTGGCCTCATATACAGTATCAAATACCTCTAAAGCTTGACCCTTCCGAATACTTCTATAATCCTTATCAGTCATACTGCAACTACCAAATCCATCTGGACAAGGAAACTCATTTCGATCACCATAAGGCTGGTCATAAATAGAATTACCATTGAGACGAAAGCGCATCAAGTCATCTGCGGAAGCGACATTGATAGAACCTATAAAAGCTAACACAGCCAATGCACATATAACCTTTTTCATGATATATTCCCCTATAAACAACATGTATTAAGTAAATTATATCATTAAGGAGGCCATATAGTTAATACTATTAGCTAGTAAATACAGTAATCAATTTAACTTTTTTTCCATCATGATAGAAGTATATTCCCTCAATCCAGTCTGATCCAGCTTTTTGATATCCATAAAAATAATAGTCATTCATAATAAAATCTGGTTGTCCATATGTAGCCACTACTTGTTTTAATGTATCACCAACAGCAATCCCTCTTACAGTAGTAGCATCACGGTTAGAAATAGAGATTCTAGCAACATGAGCATCATTATATCTTATATCTTGATAGAATTTTATTCCCCCATATTGCAAATATTGTGTTGTTTCATACTGCGGGCTACCAAGACTTGCCTTTACATCATCAAATGTGGCTCCAATAGGTACACCTGCCACTTTAAGTTCTGATGTATCCATTAAATGGCCTACATCATGTAACTTTCGATTTACAGATGGTGGCGCAGTTGTACTCTCTGTATCAAGAGAATTTTCAATTTTCTTCCATGTTTTAGAAAGCCAACTTGCCTCTACTGGTACTGGAGCAGTTACACCAGCAATAAACATACCTAACATTACCGAACAGATTACTTTTTTCATTCAACTCTCCTCCAAATCCCTAATCAAGCTTTTCTCTTACTATAGGACTAATACAACAAACTAAAAGCGTAGAAAAGCTTACTAAACAAACAATACAACATCAATAATTTACAATATCATAACATACACTCATAAATAGTCTTTATAATTTTAATACTATATATAAAAAATTCTTCATATTAAGTCATTAAATACAAAAAAATTTTCACAGTAATCATCACAAATCTATCACATTTGATAGTATCTATCACAAATCATTCTACTATTCAAAATTATTGTAGGTGCAAAACTATAGTTAGTAGTTATATAAAGGAGACTATCATGACACATACACAATTAACAGAACTTGTACGAGCTTTATTAGATGCTCCAACAAGCAATGAAACAGTAAAGGAATTCGCTCAATCTTGGATCGATGCAGAAGACACCCCTAAACAGGCTGAACTCACAAAACAACTCGTATCTGTAGCAGAGCAAAATATTGCTCTTATCGATGAAACAATTGGCTTTGCAGGCTCTGAACTAGCTACACAAATCCTTGGTGCAGAAGGCGCAGCTAACCTATTACAACATGCTAAAGACATCAAAGCACAAGGCGCAGAATTCTGTGACTGCCCTGGATGTGTGGCATGCAAACATGTAATTGATTTGAAAGCGGAAATTAATTAACTGTAGTTCATAAAAAAGTGGTTATCAATATTTCATTGATAACCACTTTTTTTATGTACAAATCTAACTTTATTAAATATAATTATTAAACCTATATGTTATCTATTTGACTAGAATAAGAAAACTCGTTAGCAATCCGTCTATATACATCAGATGTATAATAATACCCATTTTCAGATAAGCATAAAAATTTTTCGAAATAAAAGTTATATATCTCTTTATCATCAGCTTCAGATTGCCAATGAACACCTCTAGAATTAAAGGCTTCAATAATATATCCACGACGTAACACCTCTAATTCAGGTCGTTCTAAAAGGTCTACTACAGCCTTAGATAGAAAATTGCAAATTTCATCAGATTTAACATGAAATAATTTTTTACCTAAAAGATGTAATACCATATTCAAACGTTTAACCTCATTCGCATGATAACAAACACACTCAAACCAAGTTAAAAATTCATCATTTGAATCTATTGAACTCTCAATACTAATCCACTTTGATAAAATTGTATAGTAATGTATAGCACGATCGCATTGTTCATCATTATTCGCTTCCGAATCCCCATCAGTTCCATTTTCTATTCTAAATACACTTTTAACCAAATTAATAAACAATAGTAAATCATAGAATAGAAGGTTATTTAAGCCATTTAAGTTGCACTTTTTATCATACCTAAATAGCTCTATAAACTTACACTCTATCATTCCTAGTCTTTTTAGATAATCCCCTTGACTTTCACAATATAATATCAATTCTCTTAAAATATATTCATCAAGCAGCTCGTAGCTTATTTCTTTTAAATTCTCCAACCCTTCCAGCAAATCATTTATATTAATATCTATTTTATCGAGATAAATATACATAGAAAAAAGAGCTTGCTCATATAACTGATGATTTATCAACATTTTAATATATTGAGTTATATTATATTCATCCGTTAGATTTAATCGATATACATCAATTAATTTTAGTTTCTCTATTGAAGCAATCCACTTTTTATTTACCAATGAATTATAAATTAAATCGTTAATTACTAACGCAGATAAAAACTCATCATCAACTAAATTAGCCTCTATGTAACGACAAATATATTCTGGATAAAACTGAGATACACTATTTATGAAGCCCATAAAAACTTCAGAAGACTCTTTTCTCAATAAATAAAGGAACTGCCAAAAGTCATCTTCGCTCTTTAAAATCTTACCTAAGTTAAAACCTATAGAACTTTTATCTTCAACCTCACTAATGAATGTAATCAATTCACCTTTATCAATTTTTTCTTTTAATAAATCTTGTTGTAGCTTCGAAATAACTTCTTGTCTTTTTTGTATTTCCTTTATACTCTTAAATAGAAAAATACCATCCTTCTGAAATAAAAGTTTATTTTTAAACTCTGGATTAATACCTTCTATTTTATCAATAATATTCTTAATATCATCAATTATAGCTTTATTGGAAGTATCTCCAACTCTCTGATACAAATAATATCTTTCACGAACTTTGACTAAGCTTAAATATAACTCAAAGGAAATTTGTTTATTATTAATAGTCTTTGCCTTAATACAATCTATTAATTTGATTTGCATATCAAAAAACATGTGCCAGAAGTCAGATAATAACGCTGATAATTTTATATCATCATTATTAGCATACTCTAATAATAGACTAAAATATCTTCTACTTATATCCATATACTCTTTTTCCGGCACTATAACGGGAGATATCTCATCCCTGTATTTTAAACCTTGAATTGCTTGCCCCAAAAATATTTTATTAGGTAATAATTGAACCGCTATCGACCACCCTAGCTCTAGATCATCTTTAAAAAAGCCTCGTACAATATTATATCTCGAATCCAGACTAGCCTTTGTTAATGGATACACAGGAAGTAAAATCATTATAATGCTTTCAATAATATCCTTACGAAATTTCGATAACTGAAACAATATATTTAATGATGAGGTAAAATATTCGTTATAATATGCAAGTTTCTGTAAGCCATTACATAATTTATTACCATAATTAATAGCTATAATTCCCTCTGTTTTTTCATTCAATAAGTCTTTAAAAACATTATCATCTGATTGAAGTGATTCGCGAAACAACCTCAAAAAAAGATCTGGTTTCCATTCTATAATAGAGTCTATATACGGTTCTAATGTGCCCCAAACTTTCCAATCCGAACTATTGAATATGGTAGATAAACATTCATAAGTTAAATTTTCTATACGATATGTATTACATGAACCAAAAAGTTCCTTATGGGTAGATACAAATGCAACAAAATCATAGACCCCTTTAAGGAATCCTTGTGAATACAATCCCTCCTCCCCTAAAACAAGTATTCCTCTTTGCCCTTTAGGTTTAGATAAGTTATTTCCAATACTATTAATAACTCCTTTCAAAGTAGATTCAAACTTATCCCAATAATCATCATAGAATTTAACTGCAGTAAACTCTAATATATTATTCCGATTTTTAACCTCTCCTTGAGAACCTTTAATATTAATACAGCTATGCTCTCCCCTATGTAAAGTCCGGATATCTTTTTGAAATATATCCAAAGGATTAGATATTAATAGTTCTATAAACTCTTTATCTCCTTTATATTTAATATCCCATGCCTCAATCATTAATGCAACTATTATTGGAGGTATACCATCATCATTATAACTATCAATCAATTCAAAGATGTGTTCTCTATACTGTTGTTTTTCAAGATAAGCAGCTCTAATCTTTTCTCTACCCGATGCTGGTAAAATTGCATTTTGACTACCTTGTCTATAAAAAGCTTGACCTTGATGGAGAGCCTTAAGTTCTACCCCTCGTGCTACTTCATATACCTCTCCATCATTCTCTTTATTAATACATATAAATTCAAATTTTTTTCCTTTATAATCTACATGTCCAGTATTAATTATCGGTACAGGATTTATTTTTTGTATCCAATTTTGATACTCATTATCATCTTTTTCCATACCGTCTGATATGCCTAATAATGATTTATTCTTATCATCCACGCCAATAATAATAAAACGATTCCTATTAAAGGCTTGATAACTATTGAGCATAGAAATCACATCTTTTATAAAATCGTTAGCCTTATCCCTACTATACCCGACTTGTTTATAATCAATATATTCACATTCATTTGGCAACACTTCTAATAATTCTATAACTTCATTTTCTATATACATTAAATATCACCGCCTACACATTTTATACCTACCAAATAAAATCAATATTATATATAAGTAAGTCTTACACTTTAATATTTCTATACCTAACTATAAATTCCTTTTACTACAACTAAAAACATTTTTGTTTTAAAGAACCTTATACTATCATGTATATTAAAATATCTACGAGATATCGATCATCCTATTTAGGTATAATGCAAACTTAGTCCATACTTTATAACTAAGAAAGATTGGGTTGGTATATTTTTCTTTACCACTCATATGTAATAGTTAATTTTATAATTTGAAGTTATTTTATAAAGCATATTAAAAATAATAAGAGGCTATAAAAGAGTAAAATCTTATAGCACTCTTTTATAGCCTCTTGTTTTTCAAACTCGCTTTCACGAGTCATTTATGGATGTATAGTTTTGGTGTATTGTGATTCGATTATTTAACTAAATTTTTTACTTAACAACCTGTATTTATTTTACGAGGTTATTTACTAACATTATTTACTAATTTAGTTAATGTTTTATTTTTATTGTTCCGTATATGGAATTGCTAGTGGGTGGTTATCGTATGTACCTCTGTGTTGGTCATAGATGGATTCTGCACCTGGTAATGGTGGCAAGCCCAAGGAATCTGTACGTGTGAAGGCTTCAAATAGACCTGGTGTGAGGTGCATGTTAGGAACGTGTTCTGGTGTCACTTCGTGAATGATAGTATCACCTTTACCGTCCATAATTTTTTGACTAAATTCAGGATCTACCAAAGTCCCGCGGCCTACAGCGATGATGTCTGTGTAGTTTTCTACCGCATCACGAGCTGCTTCTTCACTGAAGATGTTGCCTACAATGATAAGTTTTGTTTCATCATCTAGAACAGCTTTAAATAGAGAGCCAAAGGATTCATCAGTACCTTCTGGTTTGGAATCATAGCCACCCCATAAGGATAAGTGGATATAATCTAGATTTTCTTTTACAATAGCTTCCACTAATTGAAGAGATTCTTTATAGGTATAGCCAATATCTGCACCGTGGATTTCTTCTGGACTCAAACGGTAACCAATGATGAAGTTCTTCACGCCTGCTTCTTCTACTACACGTTTTACTTCGCGTACAACAGCTAATGGGAAGCGCATACGATTTTCTAAAGAGCCGCCCCATTTATCTGTACGATGGTTTGTTAATACAGAGAAGAATTGTTGTAATAAGTAATGGTTTGCACCATGAATTTCTACACCATCAAAGCCAGCTTCGATAGCTCGTTTAGTAGCTCTACCAAAATCAGCAATGATTTCTTCAATTTCACTTTCAGTAAGAGCCCGAACAGGGAACTTACGGTGTAAATCGCTAGGTGCTACTACATCTTGATGATTAATAAAACGACCAATCGCCATGCGTCCACCGTGATGAATTTGCATAACAGCTTTATTGCCGTCTTTCTTCAAGGCTTGTGCAATTTTCTTTGCCCCTTCTAAGTGAACATCAGAGTAAATACCCATTTGTCCTGGATAACCTGGCATATACGCTGGACCACCGCTTTCACTAATATAGTGAAACTCAGTAATCAAAAGACCTGCAGCCTTGGAACGATGATTGTAATAACGGATTGTATCATTACTTACATATCCACCCTCTAATGCAGATTGTGTTTGCATTGGAGCCATAGCGATGCGGTTAGGAATTGTCAAACCACGACGGAATGTAATTGTATCTGTTAAGTTATGTTGTGCCATAATAACCTCTTTCTCCTATTTTCATAGGTACTATTATAAAGATCTGGTTGATTACCGAATTCTTATATTATATTTACATATTGCGAATTTCCGATATGTTAAACCAATAAAAAAGCATTCCTATATAATCACAATCATATTTCTATAACATTATATACCACATACTTATGTGCTATATATTCATGCTCTTTTATAATTCAGTTTTTACCAACTTTGCTAATTCTGCAATGGTTTCCTCGTTGCGACGGTAATAGGTCCATTTCCCAATCCGTGTAGCAATCACCAAATCTGCCTTTTGTAAGACCGACAAATATTGAGATGCTGTCGATTGGGTAACGCCTAATTTGAGCTGGATTTGACCTACACAGACGCCAACCTCTACCATATCTACCGGTTCTTGATGAGTAAAGTAACGCTTTGGATCCTTTAACCAAAATAGAATCTGTAGACGTGATTCATTAGCAAGTGCTTTAAAGACCTCTAATTGATTCATCTTTAGTCACCTCTAACATTATTATATCGTAATTTCGCGATATATCAATTTATTATACATCCTACAAAATCTGTTTACAAAGGTCTTTACGTTTAATTCATACTAAAATATTCTCAATTCATACAAAAACGGCTCCTCATAGGAGGAGCCGTTCCATATAAAACCCTTACAGTGTCCATGCGAGTGCTTCACCGCAGCTCGCATGCCTATCCCACTAGGCTGGACTGTTATATTATTTTGTATATGCTGTATGTGCTGTAGGTGCTACAGTGTTAGCAATGATCGCTTTTGCCATGTCGCGATTTACAGGGCGTTCAAAGTACATCGCATGGTTTTGACCATCTTTTGTCCAACCAGCGAGGTATACCATTTTTTCGCCACCTTTGAAAGTAACCTTTGTACCGTTTACCTTTTCTGTAGCTGTAACGCGATAATCCTTATGATTACCACTGATATCACCTTTTGTAGTACCTACGCGATACACAATACGTTTGCCTGCCGCTTGGTTCCGCGTTGTATCTTCACCAGCTTGGTAAACATACACAACTTGCAAAACATCTTTATTGATTGTGCTTACAGCCTCAATATTATAGCCTACAGGTAATACTTTAGGTAGATGAGGCATAATATTCATGTATTTAGCAGCTTCATCAATAGTAGCAAATTCATGAATTGGGCTTGGCATACCAACCATTGGAGCTGCCTGTTCTGCAACTACAGGTTTAGCTGGATCTGGTTTTACATC
>ERZ773256.119-NODE-119-length-11949-cov-6.91845_pt1 | contig 11949 bp, 18 predicted proteins | sample MGYA00580513_ERZ773256 | MGnify/ENA primary metagenome ERZ773256 (study PRJEB29015, sample SAMEA2738147) | human oral metagenome | biome: human oral; feature: human-associated habitat; material: saliva | place: China | collected 2201 ... | reverse complement strand
GTCTTCAATTGAAGAAATACTCACCAAAACTTCGCAAACACGTTGTGTTTACAGAAGTTAAGTAAGCATTCAATACGAATCAATACAGAAGAAAAACGCTTGATCAGCGTTTTTTCTTTTTGTTAATTTCAGTATATTGCAAGGCAAATCATTCGAATGACTACATTTTTGACTATATTTTTTGTGAAATAAATTAGATGTTCGGATATATAGAAAAATACTAATCGCAGTGCTTAATAAAGTTTCAATAAACAAGCTATCCTTCTGGATTATTTAAGTTAAATATGTTTTGTGCTAAACAATCATGAGTATTGATTCTCTCTAATTCAGGATAATTTATATTCATAGTCACTGAACCTCTTTTCTTAATATAATTCAATTCTCTTGAACAATATACGCAGGGTGCCTGTGTTACAAGAATATTCATTTTATTAATTTTATTATTTTTTAATTCTTCCTCCCTTAGTTTTGCGAAAGTTTTTCTTTCACAACATGTAAACATTCTATTATAGCTACTTTTAATTGGTTCTGTATGATTTTTAAATTGACCATAAGTTATAGAATTTTCTTCATCAGTTAGATAATATCTTACATCATCCGTCAATTTTGCAGCGGGCATATTGTTTAGTAACGTAGTAAATACATCATGAAGTTTTTGTTGGTCATCTCCATCCATATTATTTATTGCGTAGTACGAAAATTTGTCACTGTAAGCAACCGCATAGCAATTCAATTTTTTTCTATTTTTTCCTGTCAGTGTATTCAAAGTATTAGATAATTCGACATTATCAATCATTTTTCCGAACCATTCGTTGGTTTTTACTGGAACTAGATAAAACTTATCACTAGAAAGACGACTACTTAATGAGGATTGGAATAATCCAGTTAAATGACTTATTTTTTTTGAAAATGATTCAAAAAGTTCCTCTATGTGTCGGAAGCGAATACTGATTAACGCTTCGTTGGTGATTAATAATTCTAATATGATAGCTAAGAAAATTAACTTTTTAAAAGTGGGAAACTCTTTATCATAATGTTTAATAAAATAGGCTAAAATTTTATTTCTTTCATCCAGGATCGATTTAATATCAATAAGGGACTCGTCTAAATCGATCATTATATACGAATATGATTCGTAAAAATACTCTATATATATATCAATGTGCATCCGACGTCGAAATTTCGCATCATCTTTAATTTCATAAAGGCAAATTTTAAGTTCTGAATAGAAGAATTTAATCAACGATAGTAGTTTATGGTAAGATGCACTGTTTTCAGAGAAATCTTGGAATTTTTCTACAGGATCAGCATCTTCACTATTTTTTAATTTTTGATAAACAGATTGAACGTAATAAAAATCTGATATGTAGTCTATAAATGATGTTCCATCATCATAATCAGACAATAATGTATCTAAATCAATTCTCGCTTCTCTATCTCCATAATTGAAGATAAAGCTTTGCTCCTGCAGAGTTCCTAATAATTTTTCTATATTTTCCATTTCTAATCCTCCAAAAAGTCAAGTCACTAGTGTCAGTTCCTGGTCAAACACCGATAGGGGTTTTTGCTACCCTCTAAAAGGATTAACCATTGCGCTATTTTTTCTTGAACAAGCGGATGTAGTCCTGTTTGCTATGAATAATATCTGATACAAAGACAGCTTTTCTGTCCTCTAAAATATGATAGAAGGCTAGGTAATCGCCTAAAATGATGCATCGAGTTTTGTGGGGTGGGTATATAATAACTCCTACTCTTTCATCAGCATCAAATCCTGCTTCTGGGAAAACTTCAAGACGTTCCAAACCATGAAGAATATTCTTAACTGTGTTTGCTCCTGCCTGTTCTGAAAAGTAGTTAGCTGAGATATAATCTTTAATACCTCTTAGCTGTTCTTGTACCGTTTCGGAGATAATAAGGCTATATGCGTTCTCGTTAAATTCCAAGGTTAGCCCTCACTTCATCAAGGCTGTAAGTCCTTCCATGTTCTAAATCCTCAAAGCTACGGGCAATTTCGGCACGCAATCCTAATAGAAGTTCTTCTCTTTCTTTATCTACTTGAGTTTCAAATGGCAAAGATTTATTTTCTACAATATTTTCTAAAAATAAGTTAAAACTGGCTGTCATATCAAGATTTTGCGCTGTGATAATAGCTTTAGCCTTCTCTAACAAGTCTCTGTTAGTCTTAAAGTTTACCTGTGTGTTTTTTTCTAAAACATTCATAGTGGTACCTCCTTTTAGACTATTATATCATTTCAAACTATACAAGTCTAGTTACATATAGACACTTATAGTTGTATGCTTAAACGCTATTGTAAAATGTAAAAAAGCACTAAGGGAGAGCGTCCCAAAGTGCTTAATATCAAGGCTCCAAAGCCTATCTGATTCAATAAAATATTACAACATTTTGTTATCTTGCTAGATTTAGATAGAGAAAAGTAGGCCTAAGCCTGCTCTAAATCTAACTTGATTTTCTCAAAAACTATTAAATTCAAATAAGCTGAGAAAACATAAAGGGTAACAAAAAGGGGACTTAAATTGATGAGTTCAGTAAGCAAGTAAATTGCACCTGTCAAAGGTGCTTTTTATTTTACTTTTCTGTCTAAGGCCCAGATTGTTCTAAGCGCTATGAGATTGCTTTAATTGAGATGATCTCACTCTCAAAGAGAGAAATCTCAGTTGGTTCATCAGGACTAGGATTATCAACGAGGATAGTGATTTCATCTTTCTCATCATTGTCCATTTCGTCAATAAAATCTGTGACAAAACCTTTTATGACTTTACCGTCACCAGTTACTACCTGAACCCTTAAGTGTAAGTAGTTCCAAAGTTGTTTTCTCATTTTCATCCCTCTATCACTTGCTAAAATTCTAAAAAAAGAGGCTTACAGCCTCAATAGGAAATGGTGGGACGGACATTCCCCACCTCTCAGATACCCTTTCGGGTGCGTGTGCGTCCGATATTTTTCTACTTCATTTCCTCAGTAACATTATATCAAAAGATTACAAAAAAAGCACCTAATGGCGCTTCTCCATCTGAGTGCGACGTACTTAACATACGCTTAATTGCTTTAATCACAGTTCAGATGTTTAAACAGTGTACTTATACCTGTAATTCTATTCTATACCACGCGCGCGCTTTTGGCAAGTAAAAACTACGGTAAATTTAAAAAAGTATGGTTCGGTATGTCTCGTAACTCACTGACCTGCTTTTCATATGAGTTCCATATTCTATTAGCTAAAATATCCGCAGCCTGTATTAAATAGTCATTCTCAGAAACACATGACTTAGTATGGACAACAAAATCCCCTTCTAAAATCGGAGGATAAAACTTCCCGTAGTTGAAGTTGGTAATCCCATGCTTCAACTCCTCCAGGATCCCCTCACCCAAACCATATAAACCATTCGTAGCAAAGCCTTGTTGATCAATATTCACAAAAAGCTCAATATCATCATTCTTGTTAATCAAGCCTTGCTCTATTAGTTTTTTGAACAGATTTTTTACCACCCTCTTTAAAGCATAATCTTTAAAGCGCTGACGTGATTTTTTATCTCCCATAACACTTGCGTGAACGTTTGGTAAATTAACTGACACAGAAAAACTAATCTCATCTTTAAGAACCTTAAAGAGAGCATTTTTGTGCTTTCTCTCAATATTCGCTGCTTTGAGCTCTCCCTCTATGGCTTTAGCTTTTTTTATTTTTGTATTAAGAGAGCGATAGCGTTTTTTAGCAGATATTTTGTCTTCATCAGAAATAAAGCAAAAACCTGCGTACACAAAGTAGTTATGATTGGAGTGAAAGACCCCTGAGTCATCTATAAAAATTGAAATTTTCTTCAACTGTTCTTCCTCATTAGTTATTAGCTAGAATTATACCACAACAATATCTTAATTCATAGCTTTTGCAATGTTTTCTATAGCTTCCTGCCTTACTTTATATATCGAAGATTTAGACTTCCCTATTTCCTCAGCAACCTCCCAAGCGTCGAGATCATTCAAGTAAAAAAGCCTTAGAACAGACCGTTCAAACGGATTGGTCAGCTTATCGATCAGCCTAGATATTTCCATTCTTTCCTCAGTAAGGCGCTCAATTCTCTGGAGCGTATCCTCTTTTAGCTTCAGAACACTTATAAGATTGTTCTCTGTCTGGTTCTCTCTGCTTGTCTGCACCCTGCTATGGCTTAGTGTTGGCTTTTGGATAATACCACCTTCCAGGGCTTCCAATTCCAAATATAAGCCTTTGATCTCCTTGTTTATCCACTTAACGCCCTCTAGTTTTTCTTTTACCTGCTCTGGTGTCATGCCTTGGCCTCCTTTGTGATATAATAGTCTTTGCGAGAACTATTAGCCGAGGCGGAACGCCTGGGCTTTTTTGTTTTAGTTAAGTCCAAAAACGGACATTACTCATAGTATTCAACGTACTCAGGATCTCCGAAAAGACTTTCAGGCAAGCCACAAACATCTATTAGGCGTTGTACTACTTGTACGTCTATCATTATCTCGCCCTTTTCTGTTGTGTGATAGTATTTCTTATGTAAAGATCCTAAACATACTCCGTTTTTATATATTGAAAGGTCGCCATTTCTACTAGGTAAAAGGCCTGTATAACGATTATATAAACCGTGTTTCATAGCATTATTGTTTCCATACTTCGGTTGTCTATTTCCTCGATTGCCTCTAGCAACTTGATTACCTGGTAAAAAACGCCCTCTAACATCTCTCTCCATTTAGCACCCTCTCACCGTGTTCGTTTCGGAAATTATACTTCATTGGAACGCTCTAAACGCTCCGTAAACCGTTCTAAAAAGTGTATCAGGTATTTTATCGCTGATACACTTTTGACTAGTTTTACAAGCTCTCAGATAGCCCTAGAGCCGTATCAAAATGATTAGAGTATGTTTCTAAAGCTGTATTCAATTCATCACTAGCTAAAACTAACATGAAAGCTAGATCACTTGCTGAACCGTTACTATCAATGATTGGAGTATCATGATAACTCTTGGCATATCGTTTGAATACATTTAGCAGATCAGCTAGTCTATCCTCTTTCAGGATATAGCTAGGCAAAGAAATGTTGTTAGCTGATCCGATTTCATGTAACTTCTTAATGGCCAACGGATTGCGCTTGTATTTCTCTAAGTAACTTAGCAGCTCCTGCTCTGATACTTTCATAGTGCTCAGTAAGTTCAACTCAGCAACATTATCAGCCGTTACTGTTTCGTACTCTGATTTAATTTTCTCTAGTTCTGTCTGTTCAAAGTTCTCTAGCTTAGCTAGAATATTTGCAAACTCAGTATCTGAGTACTGATCGGCCTCTTTCTTAAAATTCTCCAGGCGTAGCTCAGCCTCAGACTGATATAAAACCTGATCTCGAACTTTTTCCCAAAGTTCTTTTTTCATTTTTCCATAAGCCTCAATCTTTTGTTGCTTATAAGTGCCTAGGTTGTAAATTTGTGCCTTTATTTGTTGTAGTGTCATGGTAATTCTCCTTTATTTCAATTCTAGCGCTCTTCTAGCTACTTGTTCCCAGTCCTTAGAATATAGAGCGCTAGCTTTTTTATCCCATCTCGGTCCTGTTCCTGGGGCTTTTTTATATTTTAGTAGTTCCTCTTTATTCGCAAAGAAAAACTTACGCTGTTTATCTGAAACGAACCCTTTCCGTTTCTTGCCGTAAAACTGCATTCTTGCATACGGCGCATTATAGACTATTCTCCCATTGGCCTTAGTTAAGTTTCCTCTTAGTTCTCCAGATCGCCTAGGTATAAAACGGTGCATGTCCATAACCATCTGATTAGTAACTGCCTCTTTTGCTCTCGCTAATCCCATAGGTGTTACTTTACGCTCAATACCTTTTAGATTTACCTTTACTTTTACTCCTGTTCCCAAAGTCCCTCCTTTCTATGACTAAAACAAAAAGAGACATGACAAAGAGCAGTTAAACTCTTATATCATGCCTCTAGTTTTCTAGTCAGCAGCTAAATTTTTTCTTTTTGCCTTGTTTCCTTTTGAATGGGTTTACCATCTTGTGTTTTGATGATTAGACTACCAAACTCTGGTAGCTTGGCTGACTCAATTATACCATTTTTTGAGAATAAAACAAAGCCTCTATCAAGCAAATCTTTAAGCTGTTCTGTCTTTTGTATCATATTAAACCTCCTCTATCTCGGGTGTACCTCCAGGTACGCCTGTAAACATTAAATAGTTTGGCCTGTAGTTATAGCTAGGCTACAACAAGTGTCCAAACGGGTACAGTTGTAAGCTGACCCATTTTAGGGCTATCTTTGAGCGACAAATATGTCGAAAAGTCTTCGGTTCCTGTATAACCGTTATTAGTTTTGTTTGCTACTCATTTTTGAGTCACAAATCTGTTAAGCAAAAATGACTAATAGCTTGAAAGATAAGTAAATGTTGTAATACTTGGAGCCCTAAAGCGTTGATATAACTGATATTTTTAACTATTCAACGCTTTTTACTACCCTTTTTAGTGTACTTTAGCTCATTTTTGAGCTTTTTTGAGTTCCATTTTTGGAATGCAAAGCCTGCACCTTTTAAGGGTGCACCTGCACCCAGTGCATACTTTTTTAACCTGCGTAGTTTTGAGTGCTAAAAAGGTAATCTTCTCTTGTCCTCTGCCGTCTCTGGATAAGTAAAGAAGTTTCTTCCCACTCCCTCCATAAGTCGGCTTACTATTGCAGAGTCATAAGTCTTTTTAAGCTGCTCCCCTGTCAGATTGGTATTGACAATCGTCCTTACCCTACTATCTAGCAACTCAAACAAAAACCGTTGACGGCTATTAGCGGCCTCTTTGCCTTGATTTCCAAAGGTGCTTTCTTTCCCTAAATCATCCAGGAAGAGAAAATCTACACCCGTTAGCAGTTTCATCATCTGCCCCTGGTTTCGCTGGTTCTCATTATAATCTACTCCGCTCTCTATCAGCCTAAAGAGATTAGCTACAGGATAAAAAAGCACGCTCTTAGGTTCTCCTATAGCCTTAAAATCCTCATTGAGTTTTCTAGCTATACTGATAGTTAAGTGACTTTTACCTACACCATGAGAACCCTGTATGATAGAATTCCCCTTTCCTCCCTGCTTAAAATAATACTCATTCAAGTATAAACCAAAATCATGGGCTTTCTTGTCAGTATCATTACTTACAGTAAAGGTTTTATAGCTCGCCTCTTTTAATTTAGGAGGTATAATGCTCCTAGCTTCTAACAAGGAATAACTAGTAGCTAATTCAGCGTTCAGCTCTTCTTGGCAAGCAGTATCAGCCTTTTCTTTCTCGATCTTTGGATTCATACACATAGGACAAGCTAACACATAGTGTAACTCTGTATTGTCAGTCGCCTTGACCTTATTCACTGTTTTCCATAGGTAAATACCATGTATTGGACAAGTTTGGGGACTAATTTCCACACGTTCGTTTAGGCGTTCACCTACTTTATATTCTTTCTGCATATCACATACCTCTTAAAATCCTAAATCATCAGCCTTACCTAGCTCACTGAAAGGAACGCCATTAGATTTTTGTGCATGCTTGTCCTTGTACTCTTTGGTGTTCTGTTTTGCTTGTTCTACAGTCTTGATACCTTGCCCCTGCAATCTCTCCAATATTGAACGAGTGTAACGAATATTACGCCCACCGCTCAGGATCGTCTCATCTAGTGCATACATCAGCAAGGCTTGTCCGTGAGTTTGTAGCAAGTCCTCAACTTCTGACACGATTGTCCCATTAACCGACATTTCACCAAAAGCTTGTTTGAGTTTTTCAAAGATTGGATTTTTACCACCGCCAGCACCAACATTTTTTGAGGCGTTAGCCTCTTCTTGCTCTAGCTGTAGCTCTATCTCTTTCTCTATATCTATCTCTTTCTCTATCTCTGTCTTACACGTAGTTAACAATGTAAGATTATCAGATGACATTGTAAGGTTTTCTTTGTTTTCTCGTTGCTGTTTCCGATATTCTCGCATATATGCTGCTTGGTTGGTTTCCTGCTGTACCAGGGCTTTAGCCTGGGGTAGTTCTGCGTTTTTATCTTCGTCAATCTGTATTAAACCGCATTTTGTAAAGTATGCCATGGTCATATCTATATCATCTTCTGATACATCTAATTTTAGGGCTAACTCTTCCTTGAGATTGTCAAAGTAGCCCTCATAGTATAAAATACAATCACTTTCCAAGCTCTCTAGCATGAGCCTAATATAAATAACTGTCATAGTGTACCCACCAGGTACTGTCTTTAGTCTCTTAATAAAAATATTATCAAAAAATTTCTTATCAATTTTTAGCCAAAAATATATTTTAGTTCTTCCCACTTTTACCCCCTAATCTACTGCAAGAAAGTTGTATATGTCACTTTTGCGATAATAAATTTTCTTACTGTTCTCAAAAGGGGACTGATACGGTCTTAAACCGTGCTTTTCCCAGTTGTTTAACGTAGTTCCACTGATCCCTAGCTTGTCTAGTAAATCAGGCCTAGAAATTAAATCCCAGCCGTCATTATGCTGCTTTTCAAGCTCAAGCCTTTTCTCTAAGTGATCTCCCACTTTCTCCAGTAGCTCAAGCTCTGCCTCTCTTGATAATAGTTGCATATTGCACCCCTTTTCTAATTGCTCCGCTTGCCTGCTAGTTGAATATAACACCCATAGCAAGGGTTTAAATCCTCTCTTGGTGTTTCTATCGTCTGTTTGCTTTCTCGCTCCATTTGGGCGCTTTTTTTGCGGTCTCGGTGGTTTAGATAAACCAGTAAGCCAATCAACACCACCATAAAGATAACCGCCTGTGTATTGGTTAAATCTAGCTCGTTCATTTTAATAGCCCTCTTTTTTGCAGATCAGCAGCCACTAAACCACGTAAGTACATCCAGGTTGACGTAGTTACATGATTGATCCCATTACTTAAATTATTTTCTTTTATTACTTGATCTAAGAAATTGAATAGCAACCAGTCAGGAGCTTTTCCATGTTTTTCTGTACATTCCTCGTCATAGCTTTTTAATTCTCCAAGCAAATTCTCAACATTCCTATTAAAGAAATCCTCATGACTTGCCTCTTGCTTTTTATATGCCTCAGATAATTTGTAAAACTGAACCCATAGCTGACTAATATCCAACCGACAACCTTCAGCAATTTCTGCAGCTCCATCATGATTTTTAGCTTTATGCCAATCTGACAAAATATCTAATTTTTCCTCAACTAGTTGTAACCCTTTTTCAAACTCTTTAAAGTATGTGTTCATGTTTATTTCCTCGGTTATTTTTTATTTTGTATAGTTGCTCCAGGACTTTCTCCTAGAATTGGGAAAAAGTCCAAATAGCTTTTTAACGCCTTTCCTGCTCACATTCCTCACGCTCTGAGTCGCCAATATTTGAAAACGTGAGAAAATACCAGTTTTAAGAGTTAGCGCTCTCTCGTCTGGGCACAAATCACTATTTTGTGATATAATTAAATAAATACCTAACTAAATCCCATACTTGCTTTTTGTGGTTTTAGTTGTTTGAGTGAAAAGCCTTGCTAGTTTGCCGACTGTCTAGGCTTTTTTTGTTGCTTAGATTTCTATAAGTGAAAGGTAGCAAGAAATCTTATAAATCTTCTACTAGCCAGTTCATAACTGCCTCATAGATACGCTTTGGAGCGTTATAGTTCCCAGTTTCAACCTTGTTTAATGTTGTCCTAGCAATTCCAAGGGCTAAGGCTGTCTGACTTTTAGTTAAATTCTGTTTTCCCCTTTTTGATCGTATTTTTTCAGCTATTTCTACACTGATTAGCATAAGGCACCTCCTCAATTTATTCACTATCATTTTGATAGTAAGATTAGTTTATATTATCTTTTTGATAATGTCAAGTATTTTTATTGACATTATGATAATTTTTTTGCTCATTGTTATCATTTTGTGTTATAATCATTTTTGAAAGGTAGTTAAAATATGGATAATAGACTGAAAGAACTTAGGAAACAGAACGGAATTTCTCTAAAAAAACTAAGCCAAAAACTTAATGAGCTTTATGGTGTTACTGTGAGTGATAGCCAACTTTCTTATTATGAAAACGGCAAACGATCTCCCAGAAATGGGAAGGTATGGATATATTTAGCCACTTTTTTTAATGTTCCTGTCGGTTACCTATTAGGGTATCAAGATGACCAAAAAGTATATGACTCAAGGAGTTCGCCACACTCTCAAAAAAATCTTGATTTCTTAAAAGATATTGAAGAAGTCAAAAAAATAAAGACTGATACCTTAATAGCTTTAGAATTTATAGAGCATATCTGTAGCCGTTTATCACAATATGAAGTAGTTAAACCAGACTCTTATGCCTCTGATATAGAGAATATCTTAGATACTTTACTAGACTTTCTAAGCGACCTAGAGCGCATTGAAGACTCTTTAACAAAATAACCCCTAAAACGCTCTCTAAGCGATTTTATAGCTCAGCTATATAAAAATTATCATCACACCTAAAACAAACGAAAATAGGGCTTTCTCGTAGCTCTCAGCACTATATAAAGACAATATTCATAAATACTTGACTAAATCCCATACTTGCTTACTGATGTTAGAAAGGTATGACTATGAATATTACAGAATACAAAAAGAAAAACGGTACTACAGTGTACCGCTCAAGCGTTTATTTAGGTGTTGATAAGCTTACAGGGAAAAAGGCTAGAACTACGGTCACGGCCAACACTAAAAAGGGCGTTAAAATCAAAGCTAGGGAGGCTGTCAATGCTTTTGCAGCTAATGGATATAGTGTAAAGGAAAAACCGACCATTACAACCTATAGGGAGCTGGTCGCTTTATGGTGGGAGAGTTACAAGAATACAATCAAGCCAAATTCCCAGCAATCCATGGAGGGGATCGTAAGGCTTCATATTTTGCCTGTATTCGGTGATTACAAGCTAGACAAGCTCACTACTCCCATTATCCAGCAACAAGTCAATAAGTGGGCTGACAAGGCCAATAAGGGCGAAAAAGGGGCATACGCAAACTATAGCTTTCTAAACAATATAAACCGCCGTATACTCCAGTATGGCGTGACTATGCAAGTAATCCAGCATAACCCTGCGCGTGATGTCATTATCCCACGTAAACAACAAAATAAAGAGCATAAGGTCAAATTTTTCAGCAACCAGGAACTAAAACGGTTTTTAGACTACCTGGAAGATTTGGATCAGTCTAGTTATGAGAATTTCTTTGACTACGTGCTTTATAAGACGTTGCTGGCTAGTGGTTGCCGTATCGGTGAGGCTTTAGCTCTTGAGTGGTCTGATATTGACCTTAAAAAAGGCACTATCAGCATATCTAAGACTCTAAATAGATACCAGGAAACAAATACGCCTAAATCTAAAGCAGGTCTAAGAGAGATTGACATAGACAAGGCTACAGTTTCCCTACTCAAACAGTATAAAAAACGTCAACAAGTCCAGTCATGGCAACTAGGACGGTCTGAGGGGATTGTCTTTACTCCTTTTACCACAAAATACGCCTACGCTTGTTTGCTAAGAAAGAGACTACAAAGTCACTTTAAAGCTGCTGGCGTTCCTGATATTAGTTTCCATGGTTTCAGACATACTCACGCTACAATCATGCTATACGCTGGCATAGAGGCGAAAGATTTACAGTATAGACTAGGTCACTCTAATATCTCAATGACCTTGAATACTTATGTCCATGCTACCAGAGAGGGAGCTAAAAAAGCCGTCTCAATCTTTGAGGCAGCTATCAGCAATTTATAAATAATAAGGGTGCCCCATTTTTGGGCTACCCTATTACTATACCTAAAATTAGTTATGGGTAACTAAAAGGGTAGTAAAATCAAAAAAAGCACTCTAGGATAGAGGCCTAAAGTGCTTAGTTTCAAGGCTTTACAGCCTATCTTATTCAATAAAATATTACAACATTTTGTTGTAGAATTCAACGACAAGTGCTTCGTTGATTTCTGGGTTGATTTCG
>ERZ773256.115-NODE-115-length-12232-cov-19.4523_pt1 | contig 12232 bp, 8 predicted proteins | sample MGYA00580513_ERZ773256 | MGnify/ENA primary metagenome ERZ773256 (study PRJEB29015, sample SAMEA2738147) | human oral metagenome | biome: human oral; feature: human-associated habitat; material: saliva | place: China | collected 2201 ... | reverse complement strand
GCACCAGCCCTTGGCAAATAATGCCGATGTCCAGCGAGCAATCACACAAAGCGTTGCTAATCGAAGAGGCTTTTTTGCTTCACAACATCACATTGCCTGAAAAAATCAAGGTCTTTTCTGACGGCGTAGAATTTAATTATCGCAATAAAGTCGAGTTCAGCTGGTTCGGCGACAAAACGGACGACGACGAAAAGGAAACTCTGGACTTGGCATTTTTCAAGCGTGGCGGCAAAGGGAAAGTCGTCGTTGACGGGACCAGCTTGGCACACCCGAGCATAAATAAATTGGCAATTGAAATCCGCGATCTCTTACGAACAAAACCGATTGTCGCGCGCCAATTAAAAACCCTCTTAATTCGCTCAGACCAACAGGGAAACGCCGTTTGGCAATTGTATGTAAAAGATAAGATAGAAAATCTGATTTCCGAGGACGAAGCTAAATTATTATCAGCCAAAGGTGGCGAAATAATCTATTCCGACCCCAAAAGCCCAGCCAGCCGAATCACCGAACGCTTGAACAAATTCGGCGACACAACGCTGAGCGACACGATTTTAGGCGTCGCCTTCAACTACGCTTGCGAAGGATTTTTCCAAGTCAACATTCCCGTTTACGAAAAAGCCTTGAACGATATGAAAGCGTGTATCGATTGCAATGAAAAAATGCCAACACTTGACCTTTATTCTGGCGTTGGGACAATTGGTTTGACAATTGGCGGAGATGACGTGACGCTGGTGGAAATTAACGAACATGCCGTCGCGGAAATGCAGAGGAATATTGCCAAGCTGAATCGACCGAATGCCAAGGCGATTTTGGCGCCGAGCGAAAAATCTCTGGAATATATAACTAGCGAGCAAATCGTCATCGTTGATCCGCCGCGCGCTGGACTTCACGCGGACGTTACTAATCGACTACTGGAAACTGAGCCGCCTAGGATTATTTATCTGAGTTGCAATCCAGTCACGCAAGCGCGAGACGTCAGCCTGCTTCAGGAAAAATATGAAATCGTGCATCATCAAGGCTACAATTTCTTCCCGAGAACGCCACACATTGAGCACCTTGTGGTTTTGGATAGAAAGCGTAATCTACATAGTTGCGGCCGCATCTGTAATATACGACATTGAAAAATGGTCACTACTTAAACAATCCGCCATACATTTTATCGTCATGATATTGACAATTTTTCCTTGTTTATTAATAAGTGGCTGGTACGAGTTAAGCTCGTTCGCAGACTATTTGAAAGTATTCGGAATATTTTTACTATGCGGTTGCGTTTTCTGGACTATAGGATATTTCGTTTTTGGCAAATTACTGAATAGATAGACAAGTTACTACCGAACGATTCGTCGACCAGCCCAGCGAGCAGTGAATAGCTGGACTAACATCGCTACGATAATTGCGCCAGCTGCTGGCCACATTATGAACAAATTTGGCACGGTAAAATCGAAAAAGTCGCGCAGGAACCCAAAACTAAAGCTTCCAGCCGCCACAATAATCACCGACAGAAGATAAAGCAATCGAGCGCGCTTGGCGGATTTATCGATAGCTACGTCCAGCATAATTCCCACCAAGAACACTAAATATACGCCAAATAAAGTCGCGGTAAGCACCGTCATCGTTGCGACTTCTGCAGCGTGACCAGGGAACATAACAGAGGTAATCCAATAGGTGAACGCGACAGTCACGCCAGTAATTAAAGCAATCGGCGTAACAGCCAGCAAAGTATCATGCCAAAATCGCTTCGGATTTATTCGATGCTTCGGCACTGGCGGAAACAGCGTCCACATAAGCGTCGGCATCGTCACCAGAAAAATATTCATAAACGTAATGTGGCGCGGCGAATACGGATAATTCATATCAATAAAAATCGTCGCAAGAAGAAGCGTCACGCCGTAAATAATTTTATGAAAAAATAGAACAGCGATGACTTCGATAGCCTGCATAATTTGATTACCCAATTTCATTCCCATCGGTAGAGAAGTGAACGAATTATTGAGCAATATAATGTCGGAAACTCGACGAGAAGCCGGCGCACCAGCGTACATCGCCACACCGAGATCAGCCTTTTTCAGAGCCAGAGCGTCATTCACGCCGTCGCCGACCATACCAGTGAACTTGCCAGATTGCTGAAATCTGTTTATTAAACGCTCTTTTTGGTCTGGCAAAACTCTGGCAAAAATCGTGTAAGTATCGGCAGCCTTATTAAATTCATCTTCACTAAGTGCCGCCAAATCTTCGCCTAAAATCGCCTTTTCTGGATGTTTGATTCCAGATTCCTTGGCGATGTATTGAACTGTGCGTGGATTATCACCAGAGATTACGCGAATAGTTACGCCTTGGCGCTGCAAAAAATCCACCGTTTCAACAACGCCATGACGCAGGGAATTGCGCAAAACAACCGCACCAATTGCCGTTCCAGAACCATTTTTTAAGTCTTTCAATTTGGCTTTATCATCCGAAAATTCAGCCAGCATCAACACGCGCAAGCCATTGTCAGCCCAATCATTCAACTTCTTCTGAATCTCCTTATCTACTGGCGCCAACTTCGACACAAATTCTGGCGCGCCCATCATCAAAGTCCTAATTTCGTCGTCAATAACAGCCCTCACACCCGCCATTTTACGCGCCGACGAAAACGCCATCACTTCCAGAACTTTCGTATTTTTTGGCGACGTAGCTTCCGCCAAGATTGCACGGCCAGTGATATTTCCGCCGCTGGTTTCATGAGCAATTAACGCCGCAAAGCTGGCGATATCAGAGTCTGAATAGTCATTTTCATCACCGAAAGCCGCGACCTGCTCCAGCGTAACTTCATCACTAGTCAAGGTGCCTGTTTTATCTACGGCCAGCAAATTCAAAAGCGCCATCGCTTCAATTGCTGACAATTTTTGTGGCAAGACTTTCGCCTGAGCTAATCGCAGTGAGCCGAACGCCAAAAGCAGCGAACTCGCCAACAATAAACCTTCCGGCACGACCGTAACCGCCGCCGAAGTTATGGTTTTTAAGATGACGACGACATTATCGCCAGAAAAATAATAGACAATAGCGATAAGTAACGACAGGACAATTGCGCCGTAAGTCAAGAAATAAATTGCGCGCCAAATCGCCAATTGCAGAGGCGTGAGTTCTGGTTTGTAACGCTTCAGAACTTGGCTAATCGCGCCAGCTTTCGTGTCGTCACCAATCGCAGTTACTCGCGCCGTGCCTTCACCAGCCAAAACCGTCGTCGCCGCCAACACGACATCGCCGTCCTTTTTCTCAATCGACGCAGACTCGCCAGTCAACATACTTTCATTCAGCTCCAAGCCTTTTGACTCAATAACTTTCGCGTCCGCTGGCAGTTCATCGCCAGCCTGAATAAGAATTTCATCGCCAATTTTAAGCTCATCATAACCGACCTCGACAATATTTCCATCTTTCAACAATCGAGCTTTCGGCGCGCTCATCAGCTCCAATTGCCGCAAAACTCGCTTAGCCCTTAGCTCCTGAATAATGCCAATCGTCGAGTTCACGACAATCACCACCGAAATAAACCACGCATCACGATATTCGCGAACATAAACCAGCGCGCCAGCCAGCAAAAAAATCACCACGACGATAGGGGAAAGCAGATTCCGCTTAATAATGTCCAAGTAGTCGCGCATTAGCTCGTTTGAATCCTTCTGTAGCTGAACCTTGCGCCAACTCGCCAATTTCCGTACGCGTCAGAATCGAATTGATATATCTCGCCATTTTTCACTTCAGAAATCAAAACCAAGGCGGGATTATACGGCGCCAAAGTTTTATAAAAATGCAAATCTTCATCCGTGACGTGCCTTCTTCCAGGAAAAACTTCGCGGAATTTGCGCTTGCCGATGTCTTCAAAATATCGCGGCTGACCTTTTGGCGGAAGGAATAATTCCGCACGCATACCCATTCGCGAAATTATCTTTTTAACATCAGACAAAATCAACGGCGAAGTCGCCTCCAAATACATCATCAGCTGCTTTTTATTCGTCAAAAACACCGACGCCTTAGCCGTGCGACTAACATCGGCGTGCCACAAAATTATCGATTGAACATCAATTGGAAAACCAAATTTTTCCTTAGCAATTCGCTCCAGCGCCAGCTCGTCGTACGTCGCCTTATTCATAGATAATATTTTACCATTTTTTTATGAGGTGCGCGAGATGGCAAAGATGTGAAATCTAATAGCCAGCCTGTATGGTCGATTTGACTGCTTGACGGGAAATATCCAAGTGGCTTTTACCCTTAAACGCATCTTCTGGATGTTTTTCATTCCAATCATCGACATTTTCTTCAGTACAATCTTTAATGGCGTGATTAACACAAAACTCAAGTCGCTTAATGCTTTGGGCGTTTTCAAGATAATTTATGGAAGACTGGACTGATCTTATATATCCTTTTTCATTCAGCTCGTAGACTTGATAACTCAGAAAGATCAACGCAATCGTCAGTACAAACATATATATATGACTAAATCTTATCTTCTTTAAGTTTTTCATTTAATCCTCCTTATGCTAAATTTACAGCCTTAGACGAATTTTGTAAATAGCAATTTTGATATCGCGTTCTGAAGACCGCCGACATGGTAAAATAAAACTATGGATTTCAGTACTCGTTACGCTAAATTAAACGATAATCAACGACAAGCAGTCGACTACATCCACGGATCGCTTTTGGTAATTGCTGGGCCAGGAACAGGGAAAACCGAGCTTCTAAGTATGCGCACTGCCCAAATCCTAAGACAAACCGACACTTTGCCAAACAGTATTTTATGCTTGACGTTTACTGAAAGCGGCGCCACAAATATGCGCCAACGACTCCGCCAGATTATCGGTGAGGACGCGTATAAAATTGCGATTCACACGTTCCACAGCTTCGGTACAGAAATCATCAATCAACATCGCGAGTATTTTTTCCGTGGCGCCGACGCTCAGCCAGTTGACGAATTGACGCAATATCAAATTATCTCTGGAATACTCGAAGGACTTGATTGGCGAAATCCATTAAGCGCGAAAAATAACGGGGAATTTGTTTACATCAAAGACCTCATCCGAGTTATTTCCGAGTTCAAGCAAAGTGGCTTAACTCCGTCGGAATTACGGGCAATTATTGAGGACAATCAAAGCACAATCGCCGAAATTGCGCCAGACATTCAGCAAGTATTTTCCGCCAAAATATCGAAAAAGACGATTGAAATGTTTGCGCCGATAGCTGAGAAAATTGCCAATTTAGCCGCCAAAAACCCTGACGAGAAAAGCTCAAAATTGCCAGCCTCGATCACGCCATACGCCAACGTTTTGGCGCTGAGCATCGTGCACGCCACCCAAGAAGCAATTGACGAAAACTCAACCAAGCCGCTGACCGCTTGGAAAAATAAATGGTGCGAAAAAAATGCCAATAGCGAATTTGTCCTGAAAGATTTTACCGCCGCAGAAAAATTATCCGCCGCAATTGACGTTTACGAAAAGTACGTAAATATTTTATCCGAGCGCTCGTTATTTGACTACGACGACATGATTTTATCCGTTATTCAAGCTTGCGAATCTCACCCAGAACTTCGCGCAAATCTCCAAGAACAATTCCAATTCATCATGGTCGACGAGTTCCAGGACACGAACTTGGCGCAATTACGATTATTGTTCAATTTGACCAGCGAGAACGACGATAATCCAAACATCATGGCGGTCGGCGATGACGACCAAGCAATCTTCAGCTTCCAAGGCGCAGACGTGGGCAACATCCAGCGTTTCCGCCAGCATTATCACGACCCAAAAATCATCGTTTTGACCGACAATTATCGTTCCGCCGAAAACATTTTATCCTCAGCGCGGGACGTCATCACCCAAGGCGCGGATCGACTGGAAAACACTATTGACGGGCTATCAAAGCAATTGACCGCACACGCAAATAGTGAAGGCTCAAAAGTCGAAATCCAAGAATTCTCATCTGTTAGCGAAGAGAGAGCGGGAATTGCCAAGCAAATTGCCGAGCTAATAAAAAACGGCGAAAAGCCAGAAAACATCACGATTATTGCGCGCCACCACAAGGAACTCATTGAAATTCTTCCACATCTTTATAAGGAAAATCTTTTTGTCAATTACGAGCGTCACGACGACATTCTGGAGCAAGACATAATTCAGATTCTGGACAAATTAGCGCGAACTGTCGTGGCGATTAGCCAGAATAATTTGGACGTTGCCAATAGTTTATTGCCGGAAATTACGGCTCATCCAGCGTTTGGATTTTCTGCGCTGGACATCTGGAAATTGAGCCTTCAAGCTTACAAAAATCGGCAATTGTGGCTGGAAAGTATGCTGGCGAATAGCGTATTTAAGGAATTTGCGGAGTGGCTTTTGGAGCGCGCTAAAGACGTGCCGAATCTGCCACTGGAAGAGCAATTGGACAATTTATTAGGCTTAGCTAACGACGAAAGCGGCGACCTTCAGGTTAATTCTCTCGCCAATTTCTATTTCTCGCCAGAAAAGCTAGATAAAAACCCAGAAGCATATCTGACAATTCTGGAAAGTTTGCGCACTTTGCGCCAAAAACTTCGCGATCGAATCACCGATAAAAATCCGACTCTGGAAGACTTTTTGGAGTTTATTGACCTGCACATTTCGACAAAAACTCGCTTAACACAAATTCGTACGCACGCAAGTTCACTCAGTGGCGCCATAAACTTAATGACCGCGCACAAATCCAAAGGCTTGGAATTTCCGCACGTTTTTGTAATTGGGGCAATTGACAGCGCTTGGGGTGAAAAAGTACGTACACGCAGTCGAGCTATCCGATATCCCGCAAATCTCCAACTTCAACCAGCGGGCGCCACTTATGACGAGCGACTTCGGCTGTTTTTCGTAGCGATGACTCGCGCCAAAACCACATTGACCATGACTTATTCTCAAACCAACGATTCTGGCAGCGACACGATAATCGCCAGTTTCTTGACGAATTGCACGCCAACCATCATTCCAACCAGCGACGATCCAGCTGAACAAATTAAACTCGCTGAAACCGATTGGACGACGCGACTAACTTCGCCGATTGTTCCAGAATTAAAGGACTTATTGGCGCCAGCGCTGGAAACATACAAACTTTCTGCGACGCATTTGAACAACTTCCTCGACGTTTCACGTGGCGGACCGCAAAATTTCTTATTGAACAATTTGCTACATTTTCCATCCGCCAAAAATTCCGCCGCAGCTTACGGAACCGCGATTCACAGCAGCCTTCAGCAAGCACATTGCTCATTCAGCGCCGATCATCAATTGCCAAGCACCGAACAAATCCTCCAATTTTTCCAAAAATCACTCGAGAGCCAGCATTTGCCAGCGGACGATTTTCAATTGTATTTGGACAAAGGAAAGTCGGCTTTGACTGCGTTCTTAAACGCCAAATCTTCAGATTTTCACGACACGGACTTGGCGGAATTGGACTTTTCAAACCAAGGCGTAATTATAGATAACGCCAGATTGACTGGTAAACTTGACGTTGTCGACATCGACAAGCAAAATAAAACCATCTTCGTAACGGATTATAAAACTGGCAAGCCAGCGCATTCTTGGAAAGGTTCGGCTGATTACGAGAAAATCAAACTTCATAAATATCGTCAGCAATTGATGTTCTATCAGCTGCTGGTCGAGCATTCACGCGATTATAGCAATTTCACGTTTACTGGCGGGCGACTACAATTTGTCGAGCCAGACATGAAGACCGGCGATATTCTCAGCTTGGAAGATACATTCTCCAGAGAAGAGCTGACTGAATTTACGCAACTGATTGAGATTATTTGGCGAAAAATTACCACGCTTGATATGCCGGATATTTCTGACTATTCGGCGGATTATAAGGGAATGTTGCAATTCGAAAAAGACCTGCTGACGGGCGAAATATAAAAATATTCTGGTATATTGTTGCATTTTTTTATAATTAGTGTTATTATAATAAACGCTTTTGTTGGTAGAGCTGATTCTATATCGTGCTCTCCAGGAGCACAGTCATAGGGTCGGCTCTTTTCTTTAGGAAAGAGGTGAAGGCGATGTTTGAAGATCGCTCTCGGGAGGCATACCGTAAGGCTGCCGAAGCCGTACAGAATGGTACGGCAAACAGCAGCCAAAAGGCCATGAATGACCGAGCCGCCAAGTATGTCGGCAAGATGGGCGACGATGCTCGAGCTGCCCAGAGGGGAGAACTCAAGTCTTCTAACTAGATTTTGAGCCATCCTAACTGACGGTCGCAGATCTTAATCTACGAAAAAGCTAACTTAGTGTTAGCACAAGAGCGTCCGTCCGCTCCTGGCGTGATTCCCCAGCCGGTAATCCGGAAAAAGAATCAAGGGACATGTTAGATCGGAATCCCTCTATCTCGCATGAGAAAGAGGACGGGGGTTCGACTCCCTCCATGTCCGCCGGGAAGTAAAACAAAGGCGTTTTGCTTCCCCCCCATTCTTGGGCTCGCGAGATTCACTCGTAGAGTCATCCTCAACGCAGAGGACGATTCCGAGCAGAACCGCTTGAGCCCGCCATCCCCCTCATTCTCAAAGACGAGAGTGAGGGGTTTTCTCCTTTTTGTGATAAAATAACAGAGATGACATCGTTTTGGAATGATTTACCGCAGCCATTTTTCATATTGGCACCAATGGAAGCCGTCACCGACGTCGTGTTTCGTCATGTCGTGAAACAGGCTGGCGCACCAGATATATTTTTCACCGAGTTCGCAAATGCCACCGGCTGGGTGCATGCTGGCGATAAGGCCATAGCTGGGCGACTAATTAAAACCGACGATGAGCAGCCACTGATTGCCCAAATCTGGGGTGGCGAGCCAGGGGACATGGAAGCTTTCGCGAAGCACTGCGCGGAACTTGGTTTTAACGGAATTGATATCAATATGGGATGTCCCGCCAAATCTGCCATTAAAAGCGGTGGCGCGGCTCTGATCCGCCGACCTGACATAGCGATAGCCGCAATTGACGCCGCCAAAAAATCTGGATTGCCTGTTAGCGTAAAAACTCGGCTGGGATATACTTATGTCGATGAATGGCGCGAGTGGCTGACGACAATTCTCAAACAAGACATCGTGAACTTGACGATTCATCTGCGTACTAAAAAAGAGATGAGCAAAGTTGCGGCGCATTATGAATTGATTGACGAGATCGTTAAGCTGCGCGATGAAATTGCCCCGCAAACGCTCCTGACTATCAACGGCGACATTCGCGACAGAGAACATGGCTTGGAAATTGCCAGAAAACATCCTGGCGTAAATGGAATTATGATCGGGCGAGGTGTTTTCAGTGATCCGTTTTGCTTCCGCGAATCGAAAACTGACGCAGATAATCATAAAGAAGAATTGTTGACGCTTCTTAATTATCACTTGGATTTGTTTGATTCTTACCAGCAGACTTTAGGGCGACCTTTTGAAACTCTAAAACGTTTTTTCAAGATTTATATTCGCGATTTTGACGGTGCAAAGGAACTTCGGGAGAAATTGATGCACACTACGACAACCGATGAAGTCCGCCTAGCTATTGCAAATATACGTGATTTATGATATAAAATAGTTTATGCGTCAGCTCGAAGGATATTTATCTATAACACCAATCGCTATTGATGATACGAGAGATTTACGGGAACAAGTAGATCAACTGTATCCAGGAGATATTGCATTATTTGGCACCGACCAGTTGGGTGTGCCATTAGATTATCTTTACATAGGGTTAGATCCTCGCGACGATTACTCAGAAGGTCGCCGCAATAGCATCAATGAAGTTGGGTTTTATGATGCAACATCATACTGCTCGGGCGTACCTCTCGCAACCCAACCTTGGGCAATCAAGCCATATCTTACACAGCGCGCAGCATTGAAAGATATTGATACAATGCGAGATATCAATAGTCTAGAGCATCCTCAAGCAATTCGCACCTTCGAGCCGAAAGGCGTTATCCGCCTCGAGAATGGAGAAGTGGCAGTGATTACCGATTTTATACAAGGCGTGCGGAGCTGCGACAGCCTAATCGACGAATACCGCGAAACTATGCTACCTGAAGAAAAAGCACGGCTTATCGCTCGTACTGCATTCGCCACTATGCATTATTTTCACAGCCTAGAAGAACCGTATACAATGAACGATGCGCAAATAAAAAACTTTGCATTTACTATCAACACTGAACCGTGGTGTATTGATACTGAAACATTTCAGCAGACCAACAAAGACTCAGCAAAAATCGCTAGGTTCGTGCGAGACGTTGGGAGTTGCGCCTATTCAATGAGTGGTCAATACAATTACGACGGTCAGCGGATGTTAGACCCAGAACTTATTATCGAGCATTTTATTAAGCCATACGAAGAGGATATTCCTAATCTATATTCCTATGACACTGTCGATATTGCGCAAGTGTCAATCGAGGATCTCAAGCAAGACATAGCACGAGGAGCCTAATAATCAGGCTCCTTCGTAGTATTGCAGATATATAATTAGCGTCGTCGCTTACGTCTATGAAGATCAGCAACCTTCAATCGCACCATATGACGATCGATAAGCTGCTTGGCTTTCTCGCGCTCAACTTGATCGCCAGCCTCATCACGCGCCTTAATAGCACGCTCCAGAGCCTTCTGAGTTTCCGCCTCGATGATGTCATCGCCGTGATCAGCTTCATCAACCAAAATTTGCACCGACGAATAGTCAATTTTTACCACGCCACCAGAGATTGCGAAATACTCCAACTGATTATCGGAATCTTCTTTATGCCGACGCACGGTAATCACACCGTCCCGCGCAATCGTCACTAGCGGCTCATGGCTTGGAAAAACGGAAATTTCGCCGTCAGTAGTCGGAATTGACACCGAATAAACTTCTTCGTCAACCTTCGTACCGACAAGTGTGACTAATGACAATTTCATGACTATTTAGCTTTCTTTTCAGAATGTTTTTTAGCCTCGGCAGATTCAGCTTCAGCGTCGCGAGCAACTTGATCGGCCAACGTACCCTGAACCATGTAGAACCAGTTTTCAGGCTTATCGTCATATTTACCAGCCAAAATGTCGGAAGCGTCGCGAATGGTATCTTCCAATTTAACGTAAACACCTGGGTTTCCGGTAAACTTCTCAGCCACGTGGAACGGCTGTGCCAAGAATCGCTGAATACGACGAGCGCGGGCAACAATCTGCTTCTGATCGTCTGACAATTCTTCCATACCAAGAATAGCGATGATATCCTGAAGCTCTTTGTATTGCTGTAAAATTCGCTGAACCTCACGCGCCACACGGTAATGCTCTTCGCCGACAATTTCTGGATCAAGCGAGTTTGAGCTGGAGTCCAAAACGTCAACTGCTGGATAAATACCAATTTCCGTCAATGCACGGTTCATCACAATTGTAGCATCCAGGTGAGCAAAGGTCGTCGCAGGAGCCGGGTCAGTCAAGTCATCAGCCGGCACATAGACAGCCTGAACAGAGGTAATCGAACCCTTCTTTGTTGAAGTAATGCGCTCTTGCAAGGCGCCCATTTCCTGCTGAAGGTTTGGCTGATAACCAACCGCACTCGGCAAACGACCAAGCAATGCTGACACCTCAGCACCAGCCTGAGTATAACGATAAATATTGTCGATAAATAGCAAGACATCTTTACCTTCATCGCGGAAAGCTTCGGCCATAGCCAGACCCGACAACGCCACTCGCAAACGTGCTCCAGGTGGCTCGTTCATTTGCCCAAAGACTAGCGAAGTCTTGTCCAAAACGCCAGCTTCTTCCATTTCGTAGTAAAGGTCGTTACCTTCACGAGTTCGCTCACCAACACCGGCGAAAACAGAGTTTCCAGAGTGGAACTTAGCGATATTGTTAATCAACTCAGTAATAAGAACCGTTTTACCAACACCAGCACCAGCAAACAAGCCAGCTTTTCCACCCTTAGCAAGCGGGGCAATCAAGTCAACGACCTTAATACCAGTTTCCAAGATTTCAGTCTTATTTGACTGCTCAGAAAGTGCTGGAGCAGGGCGGTGAATTGGGGCGGTTTTGCCCTTTGGTTGCGGTTTTTCGTCAATCGCTTCACCGACGACATTGAACATTCGCCCTTGAGTTTCCGCGCCGACTGGAACGGAAATTGGAGCACCAGTCGCAACAACTTCTGCACCACGACTCAATCCATCCGTCGAAGACAGGGCAATTGCTCGAACAGTATGCTCGTCCAAGTGCTGAGCGACCTCCAATACCAAATTCTCATCGCCGTTTTTAA
>ERZ773256.112-NODE-112-length-12308-cov-4.2521_pt1 | contig 12308 bp, 9 predicted proteins | sample MGYA00580513_ERZ773256 | MGnify/ENA primary metagenome ERZ773256 (study PRJEB29015, sample SAMEA2738147) | human oral metagenome | biome: human oral; feature: human-associated habitat; material: saliva | place: China | collected 2201 ... | reverse complement strand
CTTGCTGTAAATGATAAGCCTATTAAAATCCGTAAGGTTGTTGTAAAGGTTCACGTATCCTTGCTCGGTGAGTAGTATGAAGCGATATGAAATTATAGGTGTTTTACTAACCCTATTAGGTGCGGTTCTATGGGGCGTATCAGGTGCATCAGTACAGTTTCTAAGCAATTTTAGGGATATGAACTTGGAATGGCTAGTCACCATGCGATTAATTACAGCAGGACTGTTGACTGTTATCTATGCATGGTTTAAATATGGTAATTCTATCTTTAATGTCTTTCGTAGCTTGAAAGATATAGTAGGTTTAATTATTTTTGGCGTATTTGGTATGGCCTTATGCCAATATACATACTTTAGATCTATTGCCTTAGCAGGGGCTGGTATTGCAACGGTACTACAATACTTGGCGCCGTCTATGATTATTATTTATTTGCTAGCTCGTTACGGTAAACGTCCGTCTAAAGGCGAGATTATTTCCGTTATACTTGCATTAGTAGGCACCATATGCCTGATGGGGAACGACGGCTTATCTATTGAAAGCTTCCCGCTTGCAGTGCTTGTATGGGGGCTACTATCTGCTGTAGGTGTCGCTGTATATAGTGTTTCTCCTGTAGATTTACTATATAAATATGGAACCTTGCCGATTGTAGGATTTGGTATGCTTCTCAGTGGTATTGTTGCTGCTATTTTATTTCATCAGCCAAATTCGTATGCTATGTGGGATGTATGGACTGTTATTGGCTGTTTCAATGTTGTCTTTTTGGGGACAATTGTATCCTTTAATGCTTATTTAGAAGGTGTTAAGAGAATAGGTGCAGTGCCAGGATCAATCCTGTCATCTATTGAACCGATTTCGGCAGCTTTCTTTGGATGGGCTTTGTTAGGCAACCAATTTAGTGCATTAGGGCTAATTGGCATGGCCATGATCATTGCTACAGTTATTATAATTGCTCTAGAAAAACGTACATAGTTTGAGGTCTCTTTGCTGAATATTGCGGTTTAGAGGCCTCTTTGTTATGATTATACATAATGTGAAAGTAGTTGTGATAGGAGGTTGTATGGAGAAAAAACAATGGAAAGGTATGGCCCTTGCCATTTTAGGTGCTCTATTTTGGGGGCTTTCAGGCACATCTGTACAATTCCTAGAAAATGCAAAGCATATCAATGTGGAGTGGCTACTAGAAGCGCGTTTGCTCATAGCAGGTATATTGACGATAGGACTTGCTTATATAAGGGATGGTAAGCGTATTTTCTCTATCTTTACAGAACCTAAGGATATAGGGGAATTATTAGTATTTGGTATTTTAGGTATTGCTTTATCTCAGTACTCATACTTCAAGGCCATTGCCATTTCAGGCGTCGGTATTGCTACGGTCCTTCAATATGTTGCGCCTACGCTGATCATTATCTATTTGTTTTTGAGATACTTTAAAAAGCCATGTATACCAGAGTTTTTCTGTATTGTATTAGCCTTGGTGGGAACACTCTGTATCGTCATGCAAGAAGGGCTAGATGTTTCGAACTTTAATGTGCTTGCTTTATTCTGGGGGCTTGTATCGGCAGCTAGTATCTGTGTATATACATTGCAACCTATTGAGCTATTAAAGAAATATGGCACCACATCCATTGTGGGCTTTGCCATGTTTATCTGTGGTATTTTATCTTTAGCTATGTTTCAACAAGTAGAATCGGAAGCCCTCTGGGATGGCATGACCTGGTTAGGACTATTCGCCATCATCATACTTGGTACAGTCGTATCCTTTAATGCTTATATGGAAGGGGTTAGACTCATTGGTGCTATACAAGGCTCTATACTTTCATCATTAGAACCAATCTCAGCAGCGATCTTTGGATGGGTATTGCTAGGGAATCATTTTACGCTGGTCGGTATTTTTGGCATGATTTGCATCATTGCAACCGTATTCATTATCGCCTGGGATCGACACCGTCAAATTAAACGAGAAGTACTAGAAAAACTGAATAAAGTAGAAATGAAATAAACAAACGAAAACACATATACCATGAGGTATATGTGTTTTTTGTAATCAAATATTATATTTTTTCTAATATTTTTTCAAATAATAGTTCTAGTTTCTGTAAGTCGCCATGTACGGTTCCGTCCATATAGGTATTATATACAGTATCATCTTCAGAAACACGAATTTGAGCTTTATACCCCTTTGATAATGCTAATACTCGAATAACTTCACGTTGTGTGCGACCATTACCTTCCCTAAATGGATGAAAGAAATTTAGGCAATCTAAGATTTTAGCTAAGTTCTTAATTATACTTTCTTTTGTATTGGTTCTTAGCCAATTTGTAGTTCCTTCCTTCTGTTTGTAACATAATTTTTTAATTCTAGAACTGATTCAGTTGTAGGAGTGAAGTCTTCAATCATAGATGAACCTACGGCATACCAAACTGCATCAAAGTCCTCATAATTATCAAATTGTACATCTAAAATGGTGAGTTTTTCTTTATTAACATTTAATGTCATAGGCACCTTCTTTGTTACTATTATTATATCATAGCTAGTCTCTTTATATTGTATACATGACCTATTTGGTTGACTATTTACTTATCTATTCATATAGTTAATATATAAGTACTAATTAATTTTTAGGAGGTTCCTATGTCTGTAAAAGATTTCGTACAACAACGCCGCGATGATTTTATCGCTATGCGTCGAGATTTTCATATGTATCCAGAGCCAGCTTGGCTCGAATATCGTTCTGCCGCTAAAGTAGCTGAAAAGCTAATTGCTTTGGGTTATGATGTGGCACTCGGTGCAGAAGTGCTTGATTTAGATTCTCGTATGGGCTTGCCTAGCGAGGATGTTATGAAAGCAGCAATGGCTCGTGCTATGGATGAAGGTGCTGATCCTGAACTAGTAGAGAAGATGGGCTATGGTAAAACAGCTATTGTGGCAACTATGAAGTTTAGTGATGATGGTCCTGTAGTAGCGTTCCGTGCAGATATGGATTCCAATGATGTAATCGAATCTAAAGCATCTAACCATATTCCTGCTAAGAATGGTTTCCGTTCCCGCCATGAGAAGGCTATGCATGCTTGTGGTCATGATACACATATGACAATGGGCCTTGGCCTTGCTGAATATATTGCTACACATAAGGATGGCTTGAAGGGTACTATTAAACTAATCTTCCAACCAGCAGAGGAAGGCGTACGTGGTGCTAAAGCGATGGTAGAGGCTGGCGTAGTAGATGATGTTGACTTGATGTTCGGCATGCATATTGGATTTAATGAAAATCTATCCAATTGTTTTGCGTGTAGCGACCATGGTTTCTTAGCGACAACAAAACTTGATGCGGTGTTCCGCGGTTATTCTGCTCATGCTGGAGGCTCTCCAGAAAAAGCACAAAATGCTATGCTTGCAGGCTGTACAGCCGTTATTAACTTACAAGCCATTGCTCGCCATAGTGGGGGCGCATCTCGTATGAATGTAGGCGTTTTTGAAAGTGGTACAGGTCGCAATGTTACTCCTGATGTAGCGACACTTAAATTAGAAACTCGTGGTGCTACTACAGAAATCAATGATTACATGATTGAACGTACTAAAACGATTATTAAAGGTGCTGCAGAAATGCATGATTGCACCTTTGAAATTACAAAACAAGGTGAAACTCCTGCAGGACGTATTAGCGATGATTTAGCTCGCGAAGTACAATCTATCATTGAACCATTAGGTATCTTTAAAGAAGTTCCATTCGATTATAGCGGCGGTGGCAGTGAAGACTGTGCCTATTTCTTAAACCGTGTTATTGATCGTGGTGGTCGAGCAACCTATATGGTATTGGGCTCAGCTATTAAAGCACCTCATCATAATCCATTATTCGATATCGACGAAGAAGATATGCTAAATGGTATTGTTGCATTAGGTACTATTGCAACTCACTATTTAAAATAAGAATTATTGACTGATAGATTAATTTCTAAATAGTGATTCGATATATCTATGATATAGATCATAGTTATTCTGTAGTACTAGTAGAATGGATATGGTATACAGTTGCCAATATGTATGATATTCAATTGATACCATATAATTTATCAGTAATTGATGTATTCGATTGTGAGGTGTTATATGATTCAACGAGAGCGTTTAGCTAACGATTTTGAAGCTATGTCACAGTTTACTGGACCTGGTGAAGGCATTCATCGTCTTGCTTTTACCGATGCAGACTGGGCAGGTCGCCAATATATTATAGATCGCATGATTGATGCGGGACTAACTGTTGAAACGGATGGATTTGGCAATGTCATTGGCTATAAGCTTGGTAAGAATCCAGAATTACCAGTAGTCATGGTTGGTTCTCATACGGACAGCGTGCCTAATGGGGGCAATTATGATGGTGTTGTGGGTGTATTATCTGCTATCGAAGCGGTTCGCAGTATGATTGATGATGGTTTTGAACATGACCATACCATTGCAGTAGTAGACTTTATGTGTGAAGAGTCTAGCCGCTTTGGAGCAGCCACATTGGGTAGTAAAGCTATGCGCGGTGAATTGACATTACAAGATTTACATCGCTTAGTAGATAAACAAGGCATTTCCTTGTATGATGCATTGAAAGAGCGTAATTTAAATCCAGATGCTATTGAGCATATGGAATATAAGAGACCTGTAAAGTCTTTCACAGAAATTCATATCGAACAAGGTAAGGTGTTAGAGCACGAAGCGAAACCTATCGGCGTTGTAACTGGTATTGCCGCACCAGAACGGTTCTATGTAACCATTCGTGGTAATGCCGATCATAGCGGTGCTACACCGATGAACTTGCGCCATGATGCGCTCTGTGGGGCGTCTAAAATTATCCTTGGCATCGAGGAAATCGCCGCTATGCAAGAGGAGCCTCCAGTAGTTGGCACAGTCGGTGTTGTTGAGGTTATGCCAGGAGCGATGAACGTCATTCCTGGAGCGGTGAAGCTAGGAATAGATATTCGCAGTATTTCTAAGGTGGCCCGTGATTCTGTAGTTACCCTCATTAAGGAATTTATTGATGTTATTGCAGAGAAACGAGGCTTATCCTATACGATTGAGCCTATCGCACAGGATCATCCTGTAGCGATGCATCCGGCCATGATTCGAGAAATCGAAGAGGCTGTTAAGTCTGTAGGTGTAGACTATATGACCATGCCAAGCGGTGCTGGTCATGATGCTATGCACTGGGCCGATGATGTTCCAACTGGGATGATTTTTATCCCATGCCGCGAAGGTATTAGTCATAATCCAGCTGAATTTGCGGAAATGGATGACATCGTTACAGGCGCTAAGGTATTGGATACAGTGCTTAGAAAACTTAGTTTAGAAACTACAAAACTTGTGTAAGTAGAGATATCCGTTGATATCAGATTGTGTAAAAGTGTATTTCAAATTTAAGATGTAATAGAGTATTGTTAGCCGTTTTAAGTTGAAAGTACACGGATTGGAGAGAATATGGTTATTGCTGGTATTGTTATCGTAGTGGCGACGTTTATTGCCATTATTAAACAGTTTGAAACACGGCTCGTTTTATTGCTATCGGGCTTATTAATGTGCTTTATTGGTGGGCAACTTGGTGCTGGTACGACAGCCTTTGTAAAAGAACTTACAAATCCAGGTCTTGTACCAACCATTTGTACAGTACTTGGTTTTAGTTATGTTATGGAATATACAAAATGTACAGAGCACATGGTATATTTCATCTCTGCAGGCCTTAAAAAGATGACTAAAATCATCATCCCTGGTGCTGTTATTATTACGTTCTTGATCAACATTGCGTTGCCTACTGCAGCAGGCTGTGCAGCTGCTGTGGGCGCATTGCTAATTCCTGCATTGATTCGCTCTGGTGTGCATCCTGCCATGGCAGGCTCTGCTATTTTCTTAGGAACTTGGGGTAGTGCATTGAGCCCAGGCCTTATGTTTAACCCACAAGTAGCACAACTAGCCGGTGAAGACGTAATGACCGTTATTGCTAGCTTCTCTATGCAAGCTATAATCGGCATTGTAGTAGCGGCGATCTTGCTCAATATCGTAGCTATCGTTAAGAAGGAACATACAGGGTATGTATTGAAAGATGCTAACGAAGAAGAAGGCAAAGAATTCAAGGTAAATTACTTATATGCCATCATCCCAATCATTCCTCTTGTATTACTCGTACTTGGTAGTAAACAAGTAGCAGTGATTCCAGAGATTTCCGTTCCTGTGTCCATGTTAATTGGTACGGCTATCGGTATTATTGCAGTACGACCTAATGTAACAGATGCAGTTAAGAAATTCTTCCGTGGTACTGGCGATGGCATGTGCGATGTAGTTGGTCTTATGGCTGCAGCAGCGTGCTTTACAGCAGGTATGCAATACATCGGCCTTACAAGTGCACTCATTGATGGCATGAAGAACTCTCAACAAATTGCTCAAATCGGTGCTGCCTTTGGTCCATTCTTATTAGCTGTTATTTCTGGTTCTGGTAATGCAGCAGCCCTTGCGTTTAACGGTGCGGTAACACCTCATGCAGCTGACTTTGGCTATGGCATTATGCAACTGGGCTCCATGGCCCAATTAGGTGCTGGTATCGGTCGTAGTATGAGTCCAGTAGCAGGTGCAGGTATCATCATTGCCGGCCTTGCTGGTATCAATCCTATGGAAATGGCAAAACGTAATGCTGTACCATGTATTATTGCTACAGTAGTGATTATGCTATTGTTACTATAATTAGATAACATGTAGTTGTGCAACTATAATGATATAAAGTTAAACAGCTTAAAGCTTTTAAATTTAAAATGCATAAGAAAAGAACCCCATTATGATTAACATCATGAAGGGGTTCTCTTTATATTGTAGAGTTATGTGGTTCTATTTATATTGTAAATTTCTATTATTTTAGTTTGAAACCAATCCATAGAGCGGAAATAATAAATAAGCCACCACTAACCCAGAATAGTGTAGTAAAGCCTAGCCATGCCATAAGGCTAGCACCGCCGACAGATCCTAAGAAATAGCCAAAGAATAGACAGGATTGATTATAGGAGAATACTTGGCCTGTAAATTCTCGAGGTGTTTTGGAAGATAGGTAGGTGTTTAAAGCTGGAAGCATACCACCTAAACCAAAACCTTGTAGGAATCTGATGATGGCAAGTTGATATACATCAGAAACATAGGCTTGAGGGATATTTAAAACCCCTACATAGATAAGAGAGACTACTAACACTTTACGGGGGCCAATTTTATCGACTAATTTACCTAGTGGAGAGCTACTCATAAGTTGAGCAATACCCATAGCGGAGAATACGGCACCTGCAATAAATGCGAGATTTTCTGTGTCGCTAGGAACGATTCCTTTAATATATACGGAGATAACAGGTTGTAAGGACATAATACATATTGCGTAGATAAAGGAGGCTACACATAATGCGACAATGCTATTAAATTCTGGTATTTGCTCTTTTAACTTGCGGATGGAAAGTTTTTCAGGATTAGGCTTTGGTACATAATTTTCATGGATGAATATAGTAGCTAGCACACCAGCTAAACCCATGAGCGTACCGACGATGATGAAGTCATTACGAATGCCTACTGTATCTGCAATATATCCACCCAATAAAGGCCCTATTAGTGAACCTGCAAGATTGGCAGAGGCTAATAAACCTAAGGCCCAACCTGTTCGTTCAATAGGAGTTTCCGACGCAATCAAGGTGATTGATGCAGAGTAAAAGCCACTCACAAGACCTTGGATTAAACGAATTAGTACGACTCCCTCTGGGGTTGTTTGAAAGGCAATCAAAGCATTACATAAGGCCATGCCAAAGCTAGATCGTATTAATGTAATTTTTCGACCTTTTTTGTCCGCCACACGCCCCCAAAATGGTGCTGCTAAGCAAACGATTATGTAGGTTGCACCGGTTGCTAAACCAGACCATAAGGACATTGCTTCTGGTGTTTGGACGCCTAAATCGTGAAAGTATAAAGGCAGGATTGGAGCTAGCTGACTTACACCAAAGGCTGTACAGAATACACAGACTAAACTGATGTATACCGTTCGTTTCCACGTTTCCAACGTATTCCTCCTTTCTTAGTCGTAGTATGTTCTTAATAAAATAATACTCTTATTTTTGTTTTATTTCATCCCAATCACTTAAATCCGGTAGTTTGTTGCTTGTTATAGATTCCTGAATCCAGTAGTTAATGGAGGTTAAGTTGCAAGATTCTCGTTCGAAGACATATTCGTTGTCCTCGTCTACAGTGGCATAGAGTTGAATGCGTAAGTTTTTACCTTTTTTGCGCTCGATATAATAGCTAATGCATTGATCATCAATGCTAGAAGGGCGAACCGAAATCATATCATACTTACCATTCGCTACGCCTTCTAAGGCATCCTTAATCATTTGATTTGAAAATTCATATTGATTGAGGTAGAAAATATCGTTGTCGCAAGTTAATACGTATTCCCGAGGAGGCGTAGTGTTTTTGTACTCTTTCTCCCAACTTTCATCAATAACAGGCAATGTAGCATGATCATAGAATTCCTTAATTAAAGCGAGACCTTCAGGAATGGACATCTCCTTGAAGTATCGTATTTCGTATACCGTAGGCTCCAAGGTTTCATCGCGTTCCGTTGGATTGTCAATATAGCCATATAGATAGATGGTACAAGCATTTTTATCTTCATTGTGGAACATAACGATGCTGTACACATCGTGAATAACGTTTCCTATGGATTGGCGATTATCATAGATGATAAAGCTGAGATATTTTTGTGTATCCCATTCCCGTTGAATGAAATTCCAGTCGTATTTATTCGTGCGCCAACCAGTTGTAGAGTCCTCAAAGATTTCTAAGACGTCAACAGAGTTTTGCGGCCAAGCAGGTGGCATAGGATTGCACGTTGTAGAAGATTGTGTGACACCTTCTTTGTACTGATAATGTCCGTTAACGAGTTCAAAGGCGTCTAATCGTTCAGATGCTTCGTCAGGAATTACCAACGGTTCACCAGTACCAAAACAATTATCAGTTCTTGTGTTGAGACGGTTGATGCTTTCACGAGCATGCTCGTAGAAGGTAACGGCTAGGTCTAACTCCGGCTTTTTGGTAATGGCACCAGTTTCGTAGCAATAGCCCGCTGCCAGTTGCCATAGATGGTCCGCATAGTCATAACTGCCGTATCTATCGTAACATTTGCTAGACTGATCAACGCACTCTACGGCGGTTTCTATGGCAGGGGTATTACCTTTTTTGAACGTAAATACATAAGCGAGATATGGCCAAAGGCTATCGAGACTGTAAATAGCTGGATGTTGCAATAAGTGAGCAATGCGAGACCAGTCTTGGGATTGACCATCGATATTCAATGTGCGAAGAATGATGGCTTGCATTGTAACATAAGCGTGGTCATTAAAGTCTAAATAATCTGGGCTTATAGCGGCACGTTCATAGTATTTGAGGGCCTTTTGAATATCTTGAGGAATTCTTTTGTGAGACTCACCTGGTTTCGCATAATATTCAGCAGCTTCACGCAAGCACAGGCCATTATTCATGGCTGCGCCGCGCTCAAAATACTCGAGAGCTCGTTCATGCTCTCCACGCGACTTACATATATCGCCTGCTAAATACATCATGAGTGGCAAACCTGCTGCAGCCCCTTCAAAAATGACTTGTTCTTCCATTGCCCTATTATTTTGCTCGGCATAGGTAAGGCGCAAGTTGCGGTACGCAATGACAAGACCTGCCGCTGCAGATTTATGTAACCATTGCTGCGCAATGGCCGTTACTTTATTTGCCAATCTACGTTGATCTACTTGTACAAATAAAGATTTTAAAAAATGGACAACACCAGATGGTTCACCTTCATTAACTATCTTTCGTGCAGATGGCAAGAGGCGGTAATCGCCCCATTGGAATACATTGGCAATGGCGTAGGCACAGTAGGAACAACCTTTTTGGGCGCCCTCATAGACGCGCTGGAATGCTTGGTCCTTCGTCATAGGCAACTCTTTTTCAATAGTTGGCGTGAGGGCACCAGAGGTACGCATAGCTTGTAAAATAGCGATGGCACTGCCTTTGCGAATAGCCGTATGTAAATAACTATACGCCTTTGTGTCATCCTCAGGAAAGCCTGCTTCAATCCAGGTGAACTGAGGGCCAGAATAGACGCGTGCCAAAATAGCGTACACATCGCCAATACCAGGAATCTTTTGGCCTTCCTCGTCAAGTTTCACAAGTGCGTCAAGCTCAGCTTTGCCCGCCCAAGCTATATCTTTATTACACTGGTGGAATATTTTATTGAAAGACTGTTGTATTTGATCAGTGAAATAAAAACTCATGCTCTCTCCTCCGCATAATAATCAGTAAAACCTGATAACATATGTAGTTTCAGTATACTATTAGTATTTAGAGGAACACAATATAAATATTCTGAATTTGGAGGGGACTAGGGAAATCAGTAATTGGATTATATATGGGTATTAGGTGATGAACGAATGTAAGGATAAGGTGAAAGTTGAGATTTTTCTTGACTTTCATTCTATAGAAATATTATAATCAGATTATAATTTTATACTCGCCTAAAAGAAACCGATGAGGTGGAGATAAAAATAGGAAATGCACTCACAGAGAGCGGGATTAGCTGAGAACCCGTAGTACGCAGCTTATTAAATGGACCACCGAGGGCGCATGGAACAGAATGAATTTCATTCCTAGTATGGTGCGACGTCACACGAGCGTTAGTCGTGAGGGATATGTTAGTATCCTGCGAAAGGGGAATGCGCTGCATTCAAACAAGGTGGTACCGCGATTTATAGCATAATACAAGTATTTTCTAATACTCTTGTAAAAATAGAACTATAGACTCGTCCTTGACGTTATATTGTCATGGGCGAGTTTTTTTATTGGCAAATGCCAGATGGAGGTTCTCATGATTTTTCCTAGTCTTGACCGTGTGAAAGCTATCGCACCGGGCTACGATATCGTGCCTGTATATATGGAAATTTTATCCGACGTACGCACACCGATTAGCGTGTTGAAAGCGTTAAAACAAGTGAGCAGTCATACGTACTTGCTTGAAAGTGCGGATAATAGTAATCATTGGGGCCGTTACTCCTTCTTGGGCTATGATCCTAAGATTGAGCTCTTCTGCAAAAATCATCAAATGACTATCAAAGACGGTACAACACGTACCTTTGATTGTTCAGACCCAGCTGCAGAGATTCGCAATATTTTGAGCCAATATAAAAGCCCTCGCTTAGAAGAATTACCAACATTCACAGGCGGCTTTGTAGGTTACTTTGCTTGCGAATATATCCGCTATATCGAGCCAACCCTCGATTTCCCAACACCAGATGATGACCCTGCTATGGTCAACGATGTAGACCTTATGCTCTTCGATAAGGTAATCGCATTCGACCATTACAAAAACAAAATCTACCTGATTGCTAACATCAGCACAAATGATTTGGAACGTAACTACAACAAGGCTGAGCTTGAACTTAAAGCATTAGCTGATCTCGTAGTAAACGGCAAAGAGGCGGACATTCCAAAAGGCATCCTTAAAACAGAGTTCACTTCTGAATTTACAAAGGACGAGTTTGAAGCAGTTGTTAAAAAGACACAGCATTACATTAAGGAAGGGGATATCTTCCAATGTGTTGTATCTAACCGCCGTGAAGCTGAGTTCGATGGCAGCTTGTTAAATGCATACCGCGTATTGCGTACGTTGAACCCATCTCCATACATGTTCTACTTATCTGGTGGCGATGTAGAGCTTACAGGTGCTTCTCCAGAAACATTGGTAAAACTAACCGATGGTAAAATGTACACCTTCCCAATTGCAGGCACTATGCGCCGCGGTAAAAACGAAGCAGAAGACCTGGCTATTGAAGAAAAACTCATTAATGACGAAAAAGAGTTGGCTGAACATAACATGCTTGTTGACCTTGGCCGCAACGACTTAGGTAAAATTTCTAAATTCGGTTCCGTAAAAGTAGAGGCGTTACATATGTTGCAACGCTTCTCTCATGTCATTCACATTACATCTACTGTAAGCGGTGATATTCAAGATGGTAAAGATGCCCTCGATGCTATTGGTGCTACATTGCCAGCAGGCACATTGTCTGGGGCACCTAAGATTCGTGCTATCGAGATTTTACACGAACTTGAAAAAAGCCCACGTGGCGTATACGGTGGTGCTGTAGGTTACATCGATTTCTCCGGTAACATGGACGTATGTATCGGCATCCGCATGGCCATGAATAAAGGTGGCAAGGTCTATGTTCGAGCTGGCGCTGGTATCGTTCGCGATAGCGTGCCTGCTAGTGA
>ERZ773256.111-NODE-111-length-12387-cov-20.7082_pt1 | contig 12387 bp, 11 predicted proteins | sample MGYA00580513_ERZ773256 | MGnify/ENA primary metagenome ERZ773256 (study PRJEB29015, sample SAMEA2738147) | human oral metagenome | biome: human oral; feature: human-associated habitat; material: saliva | place: China | collected 2201 ... | reverse complement strand
CATTTCACAGAAAATACCGTCACAAGTTGGCGGTATTTTTTTAGCCACAAAAAAAAGAACCTCATCAGCGAGGCTCTTTTTTAACGGTAGGGTAGATTAACCCTTAAACTTATCAATAACCATATTGACGATTGCATAAGCCAAGATAGCTACAACCAAACCGACAATTGCGTACAAAACTGTGTTCTTAGCTGCAGTAACCTTATTGCTATCACCAGCTGAAGTGGTGTAACGGATACCACCCCAGATAAGCATAATAACGCTTAATGCACCGACAGCAAACAAGAATATGTTTACAAATTGCTTAACTAGAGACTCAGGGCTTGCAGTATTGTCACTCACACCTTCTCCTCTTGCACTATTTACGCCATTAGTTAAGGTAAAATCACCTTCAGCGCTTGCAGCTGGAGCTACAGCCAAAGCAACAGTTGGTACTACCAGTAGTCCCGCCAAGATTAATTTTAATTTATTCATTGTTATTTTCTCCTTGTTTAATGATATTACTATTATACATTTTTATCTGTTATTTGTAAAACTAATTATGGATTTATTATAGTCGATTTGTAACCATATTGACGATCGCGTATGCCATAATAGCCACAATTAGTCCAACCACTGAATAGGTGAGCGTACTCTGAGCAGATTTTGTCTTTGAAGCGTCGCCAGCCGAAGTAATATAGCGAAATCCACTAAAAATAATCATAATAACAGACAAAATACCCACAGCCCAAAGTAAAACATTAACTACTGTTTTTATTAGACCATCTTTGCCGTCAATACTTTTACCTTTCATCTCTGATGTTGTAGCCGTATTAATTCCCTCAGATACCTGGGCAGAAGCGCTACCTGACAGGGAAGCAGTAGATAAAACCGATGCTCCAAATATCGCACAGGTCATAATTGCTATTGATATTATTGATTTTTTCATACTTTCTCCTAATTAAATCTATTAAATACAAAATTGACAATTGCTGAAGCGAATATAGAGACTATTAAGCCAACGACAGCATATAAAACAGTATTCCTGGCTTTTGCAGCTTTCTGGGCGTCACCACTGGAAAGTGCAAACATAATACCACCAATAACTATCATAATAATCGAAATAGCACCAACGGCCGTAAGTAGAACTTCAACGATAGTTTTTATAATACCGTTCACTTGAGTTTCGCCACTGCCCTTATTTTTACAATAGACAGAGTTTTCATTTCCATCTGAGCAAATATTGATACCGTTAGCCGCGGACACCACTGGAGTAAACACGCCAAGGAGCCCAATCATTAATATTCCAGCCGTCAGAATTTTTGTAAAAATCTTCATTTTAAACCTTTCCTATAATATAACCTGTTATAGCAATCGCGCTAGCAATAATAACCAAACCAATAACTGAATATAGAATAGCATTCTTTGCGCTGGCAGTTTTAGCGGGATCGCCAGAAGACAGGGAATAGTTTATTCCAGCAATAATCACCACAATAACAGCCACGACACCAGCCACCCAGAGTGCCAAATTAACAAACTTCATAATATCTACATCGTTATTCTGTGGCACACCAAGATCATCTGCCTTTCCTAATAATCCAGCAAAAAATTCCATATATCTCATTTTATACCCCTATCTTTGATGATATAAAGTTAACCAACGCGACAGAAGCTAGGGCAATAACCAAGCCAATCGCGGCACTCATAATAGTCTTTCGCCCATGAGCAGCCTTGTCTGGAGCACCGTTACTGGTCATCATCAAGAAGCCACCGTACATGATATATCCAACGGTCGTGTAACCAATAAGTTGCAGCAAATCATCAACGATATTAAGCACGATTTTCCAGATATAGTTAGCTTGAGAATTAGTATCTGTGCCTGGATTTTTAAGGGAACAGTCATCATTAGTTAAGCTGCTATACCATGGTTTTAATGTTAAAATCTTCCCCTTATTAGAACATGCATCGTCCGCAAAAGAAATGCCCGGGAAAGTTACGCTAGCCCCAAACGAACCTATAACCATTAAAGACATTGCTATTATAATCTTCTTCATTAATCGAAAACTCCTCCTGGAATAATAAAGTTAGTAATTGCCACCATAAATGCAAACATTATTATTCCAATGACAGTATTCGTCCAGACTTCACGCGCTTTTTTTATCTTATCTGGACTACCTTCAGAAGTGGTATATAAGAATGCCCCGTATATAACAGCACCAACCGCCGCAACCAAAACTCCAGCGGTTAAGATTTTAATAACTTGCTTTATTATGTTGATAATTGCCGTGCTACCCGTGCCGTCACAAGAAATAACAGAAGTTTCCGCGCCACCGCAACTGCTGGTAGCTAAAGCTACTTTGGGTATAAAAACGCTCCCTGCGATTACTGTTGCGATAAATATACTGATTACAATATTTCTTTTTGTCATAAAATTTTCTCTTATACCTAAATTGTAAAATAGTCAAGCGAAAAAAGCAAACATTTTCCTTGAAAAGACAGAAGTAATCTGATAATATAAGGGATATTGATATGCGCTCGTAGTGAAGTTGGCCTATCACGCCTCCCTGTCACGGAGGAGATCGCCGGTTCGAATCCGGTCGAGCGCGCCACAGATACTTTCACCCTAATAGGGTGTTTTTTTATGGAAAATATACTTAACTTATTGCATTTTTGTACAATTTGTGTTATTATATAGCCAATTGGACTGGAAAGTCTAAGAAGTTTTTACAATAAAATATCTGACAATGTCAGAGGAAGGATCCCAAGCGTTATGGTTCGAAATCGTGAACAATTTAACCCAAGCGATTCAAAAACAAGTCTTTCAACTACAACTAAAGAAAAGTTCTTAAAAGGCATCGCTACAGCGGCAGCACTGTTAGCTTCAGTAGCTCCGTTGTCAGCCTGTGGTGAAAGCTACAGTGAGCCAACTCCAGATACAACATCTACCTCGCAGGAAACTCAAGATCCTACACCTTCAGTAGAAGAGACAAGTTCTCCATCACCAGAGGCTAGAGAAATCCCAGAAATTGAGGGACTGGATAATCTTCTAGACTCTTTGGATAATGCAAAAGACACGAACGACAAGAGAGCAGCCTTCATTAATTATACAAACATGCATGCTAACAGCGAATCTGCAAAATTAGATATTGATGAGTTTGGTCAGATAATCACAACAGACGAAGAACTCCCTGAAGTCATGAAAAATATCGGAGAGCACAGCGCCTACAGTATTAATTTGATAGCAAAATCCTACTTTAAACTAGTCGACGAAGGCAGAGTGGAAGAGGCAGACAAGATGCGCGACGCCTACCTAAGCAGTATGGCTATAGGAAGTGCTCAAGAGGTGATATATGACTTTTTTGAGGAGTATAAAGAATACCCTGAGGAAAGATATCTTGACTATAACGCTTTCGACCTATTTCCACTAGATGGACAGCCAAATAAAATATTTGAGTCTACAGGAAAAGACGGTAATTATCCAAAGCTAGTCCGAAACAACGCTAATAACGCAGACCCTTGTTCTGATGAAGGAGATCTTACACGATGCAACGGTCTAAATTACGGTGGTTGGATTCCTAAATATCAAGCAGCTTATCTAGCAGGAGATGGTGGGGTTAACGAAATAATGACCATTGTTAACACCGACAGGGTAAGTGCCGAAGGTCTAAACTTTGACCCGTCAAAGAAGCAATCCCTTGATGTGGTAACAGACCGCACAGCAAAGGTTCGAGTAGCTCCTGTGATAATTGATTTCCGAGGAATCAGTGTACCTCATGATTATCAAAAACAAGGAAGCCCGATGCTATTCACTATAAACGGTAAAGACGTGCCAGCATACGAAATCCCTGAGATACAGAAGGCCTGGGACAATATTAAAAAAGACTAAACTCCAGACTTAGCAACTATTGCATAAACACCTTCATATGTGATTAAATGAAGGTGTTTATGTTTATGAGTGGGTTTGGTCGTAGAAACGTCTTTAAGAGTATAGTTTTATATTTGTGCGTGAGCGCCTTATTTATATTACCAATTTCTACGCTATTAACCTCTTTACCCGCATTTGCCGCTGGGTACTTTGACAATCTCAATACTCAAGGAAAATATAAGTTCTATGTTTATGCGCGCGTCATGAACGCATGCTTTACGACAGCATATCGCAATGGCAAATTTCTTCACGGCATAGATGAGATAAAAAAGGGTGATATTTGGAAAAATGAGCCTTCAGTATATGTGGGAACTTTTCCAGGATTTACCGGATATAATAGCTCTGGTGGATATTTTGAATGTAATTCAGAATTAATAAATGCTGCCATTAGCCAGTTCAACATACAGCCACAAGGAAGATCCTCCGCTGCAGAGGTGCTCCTTTGTGAAATAGGCTATAGAAGATCGGGAGGCAAAGATAGCTTAGATTCATGTGTAAATGGTACTGGACCATTATTTAATCCCGTTGAACTAGGATACACTAGAACGGGACCATTATATTCAGAAAATAAAATATTTGACATACTAACACGCCTTTCTGGATATGAAAAAGGTTCAGAAAACTCCGATCCTAGCATAAAATATCTGGTTTCGAGGTCCATGATAAAAGGTTGCGTAAAAGACGACAATCCTCAACCTCAACGACACAGCTCAAAAGATTGGGAAATACCAAATATAGATGGTAACGGAAATTCAACTAACTCATATTACCTACCTGGCGACGGGCAGGGTTATAATGTGGGCGGATCAAATAACCGTGAATGGCCACAGAATCATTATGACGCAAACATTTCTGAATGGCAGTGTATGAATATATACCGGCGCCTAGTGGAGTCAGCACCAAAATATCAAGAAGCCCTAAAACAGTCAGCCGCAGACACCGCATGTGTAGGGCTGGCAGACGAAGATCTAAAAGCCGCCTGCAAACGCGGTATAAATCATAAGGATGATCCTAAATACTGCGAAACAAGATACAAGGGTAATGACAAAGCAATAGGCGCCTGTAAGCAAGGTCAGTCTGCTAAAATAGAAACTCCATCAGAAGGTGACGGCGGCGGAGAAGAGGAAAAAAATTCGTGTGGTATTGATGGAATGGGATGGCTTATTTGTCCTCTAATGACTTTTATGGGGGGAATTGCTGATGCTTCTTATTCTGTAATATCACAGTTTCTTAATATTAAACCTGCTATCTTCGATGATATATCTGATGCAGTAGGAGCAAAACAGGCATGGAACTTCTTTCGTGATATAGCAAACGTCATATTTGTATTACTATTTTTATGGGTAATTTTCTCACAAGTCAGTAGTATCGGCATAAGTAACTACGGCATTAAAAAAGTCTTACCAAAATTAATAGTGGGAGCTGTATTAGTAAACTTATCGTTTTATATATGTCAATTAGCCGTCGACTTATCCAACATCCTTGGCTTTACACTAAAAGAAGCTCTTGAAGGAGCGGTGTCTGGAGTTGGTGGATCATCTTCAAATTCAGCAATAGCGAGCGGTCTCGGCGCAGCAGTTGCTGGCATTCTAGTTCTTACAGGAACAGTGCTATTTGCAGCGCTTGCAGTCAGTATACCAACACTACTATCTCTAATGTTAGTGCTGCTTGTTGTGCTTGTCATACTAATAGTTAGACAAGCAGCTATAGTTCTCCTAATATCAATTGCGCCCCTAGCATTCGCAGCTTGGCTCCTGCCAAACACCGAAAGTCTATTCAAAAAATGGGTATCAATGTTTAGGGGGTTATTAATGGTTTTTCCTATAATATCCCTTTTGTATGGAGCTGGTAAATTAGCAGGGGCAATATTAATGACAACAGCCACGAGTGACCCGAATGATACTGCGATAACTATGCAGTTCGCAGGCTTGGCAGCGTCTATTTTACCATTAGGTGCTACGCCTTTCGTGCTACAGAGCTCCTTAAATTCGTTGGGCAACATTGGCGCAAAAATAGGCAGAATGGGTGCTAATGCGCATAGTCGATTCGCTGGAAACGCAAAGGGTGCAGCAAAAGGACGTGTTGACAATTCTGTTATTGGCGATACAAAAAGAAAATACTCAGACTTCATGAATAGAAAACGCGCAAGCAGGCGAACGGGTAAATTTGCGACGTGGAGGGATAATAGTCCACTCGGTCAATTCATGGGCTGGGATAAAGGTGGAGCGCGCGCCCGCGCAACTGTAGCTAAGGCGTTCGAAAGCGACGTTGAAAATGCATCCACAATGCTACAGGGTATGACATCAGGCAAGATAGCCGATATAGCCAACGGCACAACTGTAGAATCAAAGGCTATGCGCGCGGCGGCTATTGACCATACTATGGCTAATGGTAGTTTTAAGGAACGTATGGATGTATTGAGTAGTCTAAAAGGTACAGACACCTCTATAAAACAACGGGCAATTAAAGCTGCATACGCAAAGAAGGATAATAATATCATAGGAAATGGATTAGGAGATGCTATCCTCGAAGATAAAGTTGGAAATATGCAAGACTTATCTAATATGGCAGTAAATAATGCCGCATCTGGAAATCTACAGGCGGAACACTTGGTGCAGAATGGCGCAGCAACCAAATGGTTATCCGATGCTATTACTAATAGTGGAAGTCAGCAAGCTAAGGATGCATTTATAAAAGCAGGAGAAGTTGCCATATCAAATCCAAATACTGCGAAAAATATAAATCAAGCAATATCCGAAGCGTTAAGTGCTCACGGAGTGGTTGCCCATAATACGCCACAGAATACATCTTTCTCTAATTCTCAACAGAACAGCCAAAGTAGCAATTCTCAACAATCACCACAAAATAACCAACAGAATAATAGTAGTTCTGGGGAGAAAATAATTATTGCTACATCTCAAGAAGATGTAAGAAAGGCATTGGAGGATTCTAGACGACGAGGCAACTAGACGCATGCTTCATGCGCTCTCTTGACTTTTTCCATCAAAAATGCTAATATAAACCCAGATGGAGTGGTTAATTTCACGTAAGCAACCTCTTATTGTGACGTTGCGATGGTTTGTATTGCTGATAGCAGGGATGCTGGTGGGCATTTTTCTTAATGCCTTAACACACTCAACCTCTGTTTACGCTGTAGACGCAGAATGGAGCGGCCATAATTTAACCTATAATAAAGAAAAATATACAAAGGTAAGTGATGATAAAAAGATCAAACAATTTAACCTACCTGATAATTCGCTTGTTTATGTTAATGAAGATAAGAATAAAAAAGAAACTAAAGTCATTTACTTCCCATCAAGCGAAATATCTTCACTAAGCTCGGCAACCTACGCGGTTTATTCATTTACACCACCAAATACCTATGAACAAACCAGCACTTCAACTATTTCAATTGAATCGCCATCTGAAAATTCAACCAGCACTTCTTGTGACGTGCAGGGAATAGGTTGGATTATCTGTCCAGTTTCCAATTGGCTGGCTGATGGCATAGATTATATGTACAGCGCACTTCAGGAGTTCTTAAAAACTAAGCCGTTAGAAACAACCAACCAAAATAGCGGAATTTATCTGGCGTGGGTCATTATGCGCAACATCAGCAACGTGGCGTTTATCGTGGCGTTTTTGGTGATTATCTACTCACAATTGACCTCTGTAGGAATTAGCAATTACGGCGTTAAAAAAATGCTCCCTAGGTTAGTAATTGCGGCGGTGTTAGTTAACTTATCATTTACGATTTGTGCTATATTACTGGATTTATCAAACATAGCCGGCTACGCTTTCCAAGACGCCTTTATGGGAATTAAAAACACCATATCCACCGTAGGAGAAAATACAAGTACATGGACGTGGTCAGAGGTTATCAGTACAGCGCTGTCGAATGGAGCACTGGCGGTAGGAGCAGGATACGCCGTATCGCTAGCGCTTACTACGGAATTATTACCAATGTTAGTACCTGCCGCGACATTAGCTGGCTTAACTTTACTCTTCATACTCCTAATTATGGCGGCTCGTCAAGCACTTATTATTATACTAATTATAGTTTCACCACTAGCATTTGTTTGCTACTTATTGCCCGGAACAGAAAAGTGGTTTAAAAAATGGCGAGATTCATTCTTAACAATGCTAGTATTTTTCCCAGCATTCGCCGTAGTATTTGGCGGAGCTCAACTAGCGGGAATAATAATTATCCAAAATGCCTCTGGCTCAAATGGCGCAATAATGCACATACTAGGCATGCTGGTTCAAATAATACCTTTGGCTATAACTCCTCTAATTATGAAGTTCAGTGGCGGAGTATTAGGTAAATTTGCTGGGTTTGTTAATGACAATAACAAAGGCTTATACGACAGGTCTAAGAACTGGTCTAAAGATCGCCGTGAAACTATTAAAAACAAGAAGTTGGCCAACCCCAATATGGCACGATTCAACCCAAATCGTTTACGCCGTTGGGCAGATCATAACAGTAGATTGCGTAAAAAAGATCTGGAAACTTCACAGAAAGATGCCGAGAATTCATTTAGAAATACAGCCAAGTATAAGAAGTCGGACTTATATGCCAGACAGGCTTCCAGACGATCAGATTTCTTATCTGCACAAGATGATAATCGCTACCTCGAATCTACACTGGGCCATGCACCAGATGATATATACGATAAAAGACCAGCTTACGATCGCACTCTACGATCCGTGTCAGCTACCTATGCAACTCGACAAGATTTGAAAGCTCATCAGCAGCAAACTGCATTCATGAATGATATTAAAGACCTAGAAACCGAAATTGCAACAGCAAGTCTGATTAAGAATAATGCTCAACGTCAACAGCACAGTGAATTTGCAGAGCAATTGAAAAACAGCAAGGAACTTCAAGAGAAGGCTGGTGGCAACGTATTCAAAGATGCAAATGGCAATTTGATTGGTGCAAATGCGGCCTTAGCTTCAGCCATAGCAACCAGCCGTAGCGAATATGCCAAGTCTGTTGATGAAGCTCATCAGATTATGAAGAATTATAAGCTGAGCGCTGGGCAAAGACAAAAGATATCTTTAGGCAATTCCGTGACTCTTTCAGATGGAACGGTACTGGATAGTAATAACATATTTATACGTGAAGCCGCAATTGAAGAGCAGATTAAATACGGAACTGTTACAGAAGTGGCTCAGCTTGTTAGCGAATTACCGCCAGAATTCTATTCTTCCGTGTCGGCAGCATTAGCGTCATCCGGCGTGAAAAACAAAGCTTCATTTATGGGCGGTAAATTAATTGACGATATGGTTAAGGGTGATATTAATAACCGTCAAGATTTGCTCAATTATTGTGCTGACTGGCTACAGGGTGGTAAATATAAACCAGAAACTTTAGCCACCACTGAGGCTGATGGTGTTAAGTTATTAATAGAAGCTGTAAAGAATACATCTGTTATTACTGATAAGAAACGTCAAGATCTTAAGAAAGTTATCAACACAATTCTTACTGATAAGAGGTTGTCAGCTAATGCAACTGATGCAACTAAAGAGCAATTTGAGATTTTCCGCAACATGTTATAATCTCCATATTTTGATATAATATAAGCAGTATGTCGGTGTATAAAGTCCCTCAAGATGTCGAGGCGGAGGACAAACTGCTCGGGCCGTTTAGTTTCCGACAGTTTGTGTTCTTAATTATAGCTGTTATCGGAATCGCTATTGCGTACGGTTTGAGTACAATTTTACTACCTTTGGCAATAATTCCTGTGCCGATAATTTTATTCTTTGGAGCGCTGGCTTTACCGCTTAAAAAAGATCAGCCAATGGAAGTTTATTTGGCGGCAGTTATTTCTTTTATGCTAAAACCAAAAAAGCGGCTATGGCAGCCTGATGGAATTGAAAGATTAGTCGAAGTTATCGCGCCAAAAGTCGAGGAGAAGACTTACGGTAATAATTACGATCAAGCCGAAGTCCAGCGAAGATTGTCATATTTGGCGAATTTGGTAGATAGTCAAGGTTGGTCAATTCGTGGCGTCAATAATCCGAATAGCTCGATGCGTGCCGATTTATTCAACGAAGGACAGGCAGCTAACGACATATTGGATGAAAATAGTGCTACGGCGCAAAATATCAATCACTTAATAAATCAGTCAGATGTTCGTAGGCGACAAGAAGTTATCCAAAAGATGCAAACAGGACAATCCGTTACGCCGCCTCCTACGCAAACGCCTCAACCATCTCAATCAGATAATCCTACTCCAGCCACACCGCTACAAATGAATCCATACCCAACGATGCGTCAATCTGTATTAAATCCAGTGTCCGGACGACCTGTCACGAACACTCCAGCTCAAGCTCAGCCGACAACCACGCCGCAAACTAGCGTAAACGAGGTGCCACCTGCTATAATAGAACTGGCAAATAACCGCGACCTCTCGATTGAAACGATTGCGCGTGAGGCAAATCGAATTCAGCAAGAAAATAAATTATCAGATGAGGAAGTGGTGATTTCACTACGTTAGGTGGGGTTTATGCAACCAGAGTTACAAAATCAACAATCTTATCAGCAGGTTCCGCAAACCAATGCGGCTCTTCCTGGTGTCTCTCAGCAGCCATCAGGGACAATTGGTTCGGGACCAAATCCAGCCGCGCCATCTCCAGATAAAACCCCTGACGACAAGAAGCAAAAAGGGCCAATTAGCACCCAGAATACGTTGCTTTTCTCTGAAATGCGCGAAAATATGATCATTATGAGCGACGGCAGTTTTCGGGCGGTAGTGGAATGTGAATCGATCAACTTTGACCTGATGAGTTCACGCGAAAGAGAGGGAATTGAGTTCAGCTATCAAAATTTCATTAACTCTCTATATTTCCCAATTCAAGTTCTTATTCGTTCACGCCGCGTGGACATTGGCCCATATCTGGACAGATTGGCTGAAATTCGCCGCAATCAAGACAATATGCTCCTCAACGTCCTAATGGACGATTATATGGATTTCATTGATATTCTGGCACAAGAGGCAAACATTATGGATAAGAGTTTTTATGTTGTCGTCCCATATTATCCAGCTGGCGAGGAAAATGCCTTCAAACAACAGACTAAAGGATTGTTCAATAGCTTCTTTAGTGGAAAAAAAGAGGCAACCGTAACAAAAATTGACCAAGTTACCTATACCAAAGCCAAAGATGAAATTAAAAACCGCATTGATTCGGTTATGAATGGTCTATTCCAAATGGGCGTAAAAAGCTGGCAATTAAATACCAGGCAACTGGGTGAGCTGTTCTACACTTCATATAATCCCGACACGTCGTCACGTGAATCGCTAGAGGACATTGACCCGAGCGAGCTTACGACCACTTACGTAACTAAGGGAACTGGTCCATCACCGAGAGGAGGAAGGTCATAATGGCAAAGAAGAAATTAGATGCCGTTGATATTGCTGCTCAACAACGAGCAAGGGAGCAAGCCGAAGTCGAACAGGCCTTCTTAACCGGTGTTCGAACTCTGCGTGATTTTATCGCGCCAAGTAGTATTGAGCTTCATTCCGACCATTTTCGACTTGGCTCAAAATATGGCCGCACAATGTATGTTTATGGCTATCCTCGCCAAATCTACACTGGCTGGCTTAGCTCAATTATTAACATCGATGAAGTGCTGGATATTAGTATGTTTATTTATCCAGTCGATACGCAAATTGTCCTGAATAACCTGCGCAAAAAAGTTACTCAGCTGGAAGCAACCATGAATATAAACATGGAAAAGGGAAAGGTGCGCGATCCAGGCTTGGAAGCGGCTTTGCAAGACGCCGAAGAATTACGCGACCAATTGCAGATTGGCGCCGAAAAGTTCTTCCGCTACGGTTTATACATTACGCTTTACGCCGACAGCTTGGACGAGCTAAACTTCATCCAGCATAAAATTGAAACTATTTTTGGCCAGCAATTGGTGTTCTCAAAAGTGGCTTCCAGCCAGCAGGAGCAGGGATTGAATAGCTCTATTCCGCAACTCACAGATGAACTACAGATTCGCCGCAACATGAACACTGGCGCAATTTCAACCAGCTTCCCATTCACTTCAGCCGATTTAACGGACAATAAGGGCGTGCTTTACGGAATTAATATGCATAATAATGGTTTGGTGATTTTTGACAGATTCTCTCTGGAAAACGCCAATATGGTCGTATTCGCTAAGTCTGGTGCTGGTAAATCATTTACCGTTAAATTGGAAGCTTTAAGAAGTATGATGGTCGGGGCTGACATTGTGATTATTGACCCAGAAAATGAGTACCAAAAACTATGCGACGCGGTTGGCGGCAGCTATATTCGATTGAGCTTAAGCAGTGACACAAGAATCAATCCGTTCGATTTGCCGCGTGTTATTGATACCGATGAGGCAGATGACGCACTGCGTGCTAACTTGGTTACGTTACACGGACTACTTAGACAGATGCTGGGCGGCGCAGGAGTAGGGGCTGGCGGGCAAGTCGTAGCAGGACTATCAC